>Ga0172374_1000221_pt1 | contig 45808 bp, 29 predicted proteins | sample LakKiv3m_FD_114536 | JGI IMG/M metagenome (GOLD analysis project Ga0172374, IMG submission 114536) | Freshwater microbial communities from Kabuno Bay, South-Kivu, Congo - kab_092012_10.3m | ecosystem: Environmental > Aquatic > Freshwater > Lake | place: Democratic Republic of the Congo... | reverse complement strand
CAGATGATCCGTCTGAAAACGGCAGTCCTGCTGGCCTGCAGTATGAAAACCGGAGCTATTCTTGCAGGCGCCCCACCGGATGAAACTGAGAAAGCATATCTGTTCGGAGAAAACCTTGGACTGGCCTTCCAGCTTCAGGATGATTGGCTCGATGTGTTCGGCGATTCATCCAAATTCGGGAAAGAACTCGGAGGGGATATTCTTACTAATAAAAAAACTTTCCTGTATCTCAAAGCATTTGAACTTGCAAAGGAAGATACCCTTATCAGGCTGACGCAGAATTTTTATGACAATGATGTCCCGGGGGATGAAAAAATTGCAAGGATTACCTCTATCTATCACCAGCTAAAAATTGATGACATTACACGCAAGGAAATCGAACATTATCTTGAACAAGGATTGCAATGGTTGGATGTGATCGATGTAGAGGAAGAAAGAAAGACCGGATTGAGGGATCTGGCCAAAGAGATGCTTATGAGAGAGAGGTAAGGATTTCGAGTTCGTAATGAAGCTCTTCCCATCTTTTCATTTCACGGGCATGGTTTTTTTTTAATTTATCATATTCCCCGTAAAGACTTCCATCACGGATTTGTTCCTGATAATTTTCAGGATTCCCCAACATCTCTTCTTTTTCATGGATATCCTTTTCAAGTCTGTCAATTACCGATTCGCATCTGCTGATCTGTGCCTTGATTTTCCTTATTTCACGCTCATTTTCCCTCTTTTTTTTCCAGGCTTTTTTATTTTGGGAAACCGGAATATTTGTGCTTATTCCTTTCTGATTTGCCTGTTTTTCCTCAAGTTCTTTCAGTGAACGCATTTTGCGCTGTTCAAGGAAATCATAGATATCTCCGATATATTCTTTAATCGTCCCGTGACGGAATTCAAACACCCTGTTGGTCAGCCCCTGTAAAAAATCACGGTCATGCGAAACAATGATAAGAGTTCCGTTATATTGTAAAAGTGCATTCTTCAAAACATCTTTCGATCGCATATCGAGATGGTTTGTTGGTTCATCAAGAACCAGGAGGTTAGCCGGGGTAAGTAAAAGTTTAGCCAATGAGAGTCTTGACTTTTCTCCTCCCGACAACACTTTCACCTTTTTTTCAATATCATCACCACTGAAAAGGAATCCTCCTAAAATAGTTTTAATCCTGGTACGGATATCTCCGATAGCGATATCGTCGATGGTCTTGAAAACGGTCTTTTCAGGATCGAGATAATCGCTCTGTTCCTGGGCATAGTAACCGGTCACAATGTTATGTCCGGATTTAAGCTGACCGGTATGTTCAAGATTCCCGGCGATGATCTTCGACAATGTGGTCTTCCCTTCCCCGTTCTTGCCTACAAATGCGATCCGGTCATTTTTGATCACCGAAAAATTCACTGAATCAAGCACCCGTTTCTGTGGATAATCTTTACAAAGGTGATGAGCCTCGAGGATGATTTTTCCGGAATGAGGGGCAGCCGGAAACCGGAAATGGATTCCGGAGTCATCAAATTTATCAATTTCCACCAGATCGATCTTCTCCAACATTTTTATCCGTGACTGAACCTGCCGCGATTTGGTGGCTTTATACCTGAACCGTTCAACAAACCTTTCAATCTGACGGATCTGGCGTTGCTGGTTTGAATATGTGGCAAGCTGGCTCTCCAGCCGCTCCTCCCGTAACTCAACATATCCGGAATAGTTAGCCTTATAATCGAATATCTTTCCTAAGGATATCTCGATGGTACGGCCAGTAACGTTATCGAGAAATGCACGGTCGTGGGAAACCAGGACTACCGCTCCGTTATAATCCCGGAGAAATTCTTCCAGCCATTGAATGGATTCGATATCCAAATGATTTGTAGGTTCATCTAAAAGAACCAGGTTGGGACGCTGTAGTAATATCTTTGCGATTTCAACCCGCATCTGCCATCCGCTGCTGAATTCTGCCAGGTTACGCGACAGATCATCGTGTTCAAATCCTAACCCGGTAAGGACCTTTTCAATATCGACCTGGATTGCCTGTCCACCTAACAGATGATATCTTTCAAGGGCATCCCCGTGATATTTCAGCAGCCGTTGATAGGATTTCGATTCGTAATCCGTGCGTTTCCCGATTTCTTCCTCATAATCATGTATTTTTTTCTCCATGGTCATGACTTCCTGAAATGCGGTCAAAGCCTCTTCAAGGACAGTCCGCTGACTTTTAGTCTCCATTTCCTGTGGAAGGTATCCGACAGTAAAGCCATCCGGAAGGATGACTTCTCCTTCATCAGGCTTGTGCAATCCTTTAATGATCTTCAGGATAGTTGATTTGCCGGCTCCGTTTTTCCCTGTCAGACCTATCCTGTCCTTGTCATTGATATTAAAGGAAACATGGTCGAACAAAGGTTCTCCGCCAAAAGCAACCGAAAGATTATTGATAGATATCATGACCGGCAAAGATAGGAAATGATGATGGATCCGGATGACGGATACAGGATGGGTGTGAGGATTAAAAAGAAAAAGGCCGGTGATTGGCCGGCCTTTTTCGAAGAATTCCGATTAAGGATTATTTTGTAACGGTGATCTTCACAGTGCGTACTCCCTGTGAGGTAGTTACTTTTACAAAGTATACTCCCGACTGGAAGTTAGCGACATTGATCTTGGCAAGCTTGGCTTCAACGTTAGTCCTGTTGTAAACCGTCTGGCCAACATAGTTCATAACCTCAATCCTCGAGATAGTGTAATCGCTCTTAACGTTTACATTCTCAGTTGCGGGATTCGGGTAAACCATGATCGAACCGTTGTTAAGCTGATCAATACCTACTACGAGATGAACCTTAAGAATGTTTGAAGAATCCGAGGAATTATCACATTCCGGATATACACCTGTAACATAGTAATAAATATCACCATATAAAGGCACAGCCATATCAGCATAGGTAGTATCGGTAACGATAGATGAATTGATCTTTTGATACGTTGCTGTGCTGTCAAGGCTACGGAATATATCATATCCCAGTAATGAACTTTCTCTTGCCTGTGCGATTGATCTCGGTGTTCCTGATTGTTTCTCAACGGCAACCGGGCTTGCAGATGGTGTACCACTTGCAAGGACAGGTGTTTGGTTGATAACGTTACGGTTGGCACCCTTGGCAGGTTCAATATATGCTTCGAGGTCCCAGTTGTAGTTCAATCCATAAGTTATACTGATTGAAACCCATGCAGAACCGTCGAACAGCATATCACCAAAGTTGGCAACTGCAGGACCAGGATCACAACCGGCGGGCCATCCGGTTCCGTTAACTTCATAACCGAACCAGAGTTCCTTGCTGATATCGATCGGTGCAGGACTGTTGATGGTAGCTTCGTTCCAGTCATCATATGTGACGGAAGCAAGAGTCTGATCAACAAGAAGTGTTGCTGCATCAGCGCCTTCCCATACTCTGAGTGTGAAGATTCCTGAGCTGCCGCCAGTGCTGGCCGGCCAGAAACGGATTTTGGTAATGGCTCCGCCATCCAGATCTGAAATCAGATCAGGAGTCCAGCGGCTTGCAACTGAGAAGGTCATTGGTGCACCATATCCGATAGAGTTGGCATTGGTTCCATCGTCCCAGGTGATCCAACGAGGTTCGGGACCACTCTGACAAACAGGAGGAGTCCAGCTCAGATATACATCATTGTTGTTGATATCGTACCATGCAAGATTTGTTGGAGGCGTACATACTGCATAAATATGAATATTATCAACATACCAATGCAGTATATCCTGAGTGTTTGCTCCATGTGCGCGGAAACGTACCATGAAGGCCTTACCTATAGTCTGCTTGAGTTCATAATGCTGTGCAGTCCATTCAAAGGAACCATTGTTGGCAAATTCAGCGACATTTTTCCATCCGCCGTCTTTATAAATATCGACAGCCAGGAATTCCTCACCGGTAACATTGCGGTCAACGAGTTTAAGGTCAAAGTCGCACCAGATGGTTGCACAGGTATAAGGACCTGCATTAAGGGTTGGAGTTACAATAGACTGCTCGTAATCAACTGCGGGAGGCAGCCAGCCAAAGTCAGCGCTCGGAACAGGATTGCCAACAGCAGTAGTGATCGTCCAGTTGCCTTCGGATGTCCAGTCATTGTATGCGAAAGAAGCCTGATCCCATGGTTCGAAGAACGGCAGATCACGTCCGCAGATAATATTACATTCATCCGGACCTTCAAGCATTGATTCACCAAAGTATGGCGGAGGAGTAATATATGGTGATAAATCATACCATGCCGAAACTTCATAGGAATGCAATCCCGGGTTAACGGTATAGTCATAATACCATGTGGTATCCTTATCTCCGATATAAGCTATATAAGCACCGTCACGATACACTTTGTAACCAATCAAACCCGGAGGATCGCCACCACCTGCGGTAACAGGAAGTGTAGCGCCGGCAATCTGATCAGATGTCGAGCTTAAAATGGTAGAACCACCTGTTGTAACGTCAACTGCCCTGATTTCTCCCATGAAGGAGTTGGCATTGAAGGCAGCCATGGTGACAGTGTTTGTTGCCTCATCGAAGAACATACCCTGGCCATAATTTGCGTTAAATCCAAGTGCTCCGACAACTGTAGCAACACCTGTGGTTTTATCAACGGAATAGAACTGGTCGTTAACTAAGTCATATCCCCAGATGTTTCCATCTTTGTCACCGGCCATACCGATCATACCAGCCGAGTTAACTGTAGGTCCTATTAAAGTAGCGGAAGGTCCTGACGGGTCGATTTCATAGAAAGTATCAACCCATGAACCGTTGCTGGCAACAGCATACATGATACCCGGATTGGTAACATCGGCAGCAATATCAAGGATATCGGTTCCGGTTACTCCGGTGGCACCAAGATCTGTTCCGGTACCTGTAGCCCTGTCAACCTGCCAGATATGGTTGGCTATAGCGCCACCATAAGTAATAACATAAGCCCAGTCGGGTTGATTTACAGGGAATTCAATATCCATCCACCAGGATGCAGGCATCAACGGACCGATATTTGTCATACCACCAACATTATCAACATCAAAGTTGATATACTGGCCGGATGAACCATCCATTCCGAATGCGGTCGAACCTCTCCAGTTTGAATGTTCGGGTGGCCACGATGAACGTGGTTTTGACGGATCAATTGGTGCAGGACCGATAGATGAAGGTGTATGTTCGATTGTTCCTTTAAATGCCGGAACATGAATTTTACCAGCCATAGCGGGTTTCACCCATGTCAGGTAAGCAACACATTCAACACTGTCGGCTATCAGGTTTGTTGGCGGATAGAGGAAGTGTGAAGTAAATGTATAGCAAGATGCAGTGGAATAACCACTTCCGTAAACTGCCTTTACACATGCCTCATAAGTCCCGCCATAAGTAACATGATTGGGCGGGATATTATAAGTTGTATCCATCGTTACGCCATCAAGTATTCCGTTAAGGTAAACGTTGTAAGCCAGGATACATGGTTTCGGATCAGGTACTGTTGCAACGATTTTAACGTTGTCAACATTCCAGTAATCGATATTCCACATATCGGCACCATGGGCACGGAAGCGAATCTGTAAAGTACCATTGCTATATGCAGAGATGTCTTTTATTTCTGTCTGCCATGGAATGTCACCATTGTTGACATAGCTTGCAAGCGATACCCATGGACCTGATCCGCCCTTAATTTCAACATCAAGGTATTCCTGTCCGGTATATCCGTAATCGTTGAGTGTGACATCATACCAGAGCTTGAAATCAGGTGCACCTGTACCAGTAACGACGGGGCTGGTTAAATTAACGTTGTCATAATTTGTCAGCATCCAGAACCAGCCGAGTTCTGCTGAAGGTGCAGGATTACCATATCCGGTATTGATCTGCCAGTAACCAGGGGAGTTTATCCAACCCTTGGTATAGAAGCTACCGCTGCTGAAGTCGTCCTCGAAGACGTTAACGATCGGTGTGGGAGGATTCCAGGTAGACAGTAACGACAGGTCGTCAACAAACATGTTTCTCGGTGGAACTTTTTCCATAAGGACCGTTACATCATATACATGGTCTGCAAATATGGAAACGTCGGCATCATAACTGCCATAACCGGAACGTGTTACATTCAGATGATAAGGGCCTTTCCAGACTGTCGGGAAATTGACGGTTCCTGTTGCATCCGTAGCCTTTGAATAAACCGAATCGGCGCCCGGTGTAAGGCATGTCAGTGTAACCAGTGAGCCATTCAACGGGTGTGCTGCGCAGGTGAGGGTAACGTTAACAGTAACGTTAGCCGTTCTGTTCTTTCCAAGAACATTGGAGAAGATAGGCGGCGACCAGCGGTTGAAAGTATATTTGGTTTTAACTGCCCAGCGGTATGCGCTGTCGGGTAATGACGGCCAGCCGGTGTCAACACCATTTGTGTTGCCGGTTGTATTAAGGGAAGTCCAGGATGGTTCATTAGCTTCCTGTCCCTGGAATAAACGCCAATACTGATAGCCTAAAATTGCATCCGGTGCATCGGCTATCGGACCGCCGACTCCGTAAACAACAAGACGCATCATGAAGTTACCGTCGGCCGGTAACCAGTTACCGCCACCTGTAATATAACGTGAGTATGACCTTAACTGGTTTGAGCTGTTATCAACGCCAAGACGTGCGGCAACCCCTGAATTACCACCCTGGATCATCACGAGATAGAAATTACCACTGCCTATCCCAATCCATGCAGGTAAATCAAAGAATGTCCAGCCAAAATGAGTAGGCTGAATATCGATAGGATCTGCCATTGGATTTCCCGGCATTCCGCCCGGACCGGTTGCATCAAAAATTTGTACCTGGAAAGGAGCTAAGGTTGCAGGATCTGTTCCGGGTGCATAATCGGAAGCATCTCCGATATTAACACTACCTTTAACAACATAGACAGGATAGTTTAAAGCAGTGAATTTTACCGCATTTAAATTTCCTCCTACTGCCCATACTGTAGTTAAATCTTTGATACCATCGTCATAGATCAGCTCATAATAACCTCTCGGAAGATTCCAGCTCAGGTCAACCTGGGTTTGTGGAGTGTTCAGGGTGGCAACAAATGGCTGTGATGCAGGATTGGTAGTTTCTGCCATTCCAACATTTATGGTATTAACAGAGCCGCCGGCAAGAAAACCTGTCCAGCCGTAATCATCAAATCCGGCCTTTTTATAAGTGATGCTCACATTACCGGCTGTATTTAATACCCACGGGCCGTAAACACCGCCTGCAGTGGTAATGGTTTCTTCGCCATTGCATAAAATTCTGACGCCGTTCAGCGGCGCGCCGTTGGCGGCATTGGTAACAATACCCTGAATGGATGGCGGTAACTGCATCACAAAGTTTTGTGTAACAGTGCCACCGGCCGGTATAGTTACCGATTGAATATTATTAAGATAGCCGGAATAAGTGCACGTATAATCAGCAGTACCTTCAAACACCGTAAAGCTGTATGCTCCGCCACCACCTGACGTAGTCGAACCAAAAGGACCGGCAATTGTTGCACCAACAATCGGGAGGCCGGTTGCACCGGATGTTACAGTACCCTGTAATGTTCCCGGGGATGGCTGATAAAACCTCATGTTAGGCCGGTAGGTACTTATGTACGATGCCGGAGTCAGCGAACATCCTGAAGCACCATCGCTGTAACGGTAAATGGAACGGTAAGTGCCCTGGTAAGTGTGATAACACCTTGCGTAAGGAGAAGTCCAGGTGGTATTATCCCAGCATATCTGAACATAGATGTTCTGAGAGCCGTCCCAGTTAAATGGTGTATCCAGAATAAACTGTTGCCAACCAGTTGCAGGCGGATTATAACTGGCATTGTAATAAACTGTTTGCCACCCGCTTTCCACAAAGGCCGACGTGTTCGACGACATTGTGGTATGCTGCATCGAAATCGTGAAGCCGTTCATGGGTAAAGCACTGGTGGAATAGAAATTAACAGCAAGTTTTGTGATCGGCCCGGCAATCAACGGAGCCATCTCGCTTGCCAGATAGATGTACTGAGACCTCTCATCCTCATAATAAGTATAAAAGGGGTGTGTGGACTGGACAGTAGTACCTGTACCACACGTTACGAAAACCTCAGTCCATCCTACTTTAGTAAATGCCATAGTTGACAATATGGTAAGCATCATCAACCGTGAAAAAAGTAGTTTGGTAACATTTTTCATAATGTTCTGATTTTAGTTATTACTAAATGATTAAACATAATATGGGGATCAATTTTACAATTGATATATATAGGGATTTGCTTCATAAATAACTGCAACCATTTAGAATTATATTCCTAAATGATTGATCTTATATTAATTAACAATTAATCCTGATGAAAAAACCTGGGATCTTTTCACCCGGTCAGCAAATATAAAACATTTTATTTTATAAAAAGCAAATATTTTCTCCGATTTTGACAAATATTTATTTTGACGGAAATGATCGATTATTACTATATTTGCAATCCCTTAAACATCACCTTTTTCTGCGTTATTTATACACTTATTAACCCTTATACTGATATTCCTATGAAAAGATTCAAATTAAGTTTTTTATTGCCAATATTAACTGTAATATTTTTCTCGTGTACGACAAGCAAAGATCCGGTTGTAGGCACCTGGGAATGTTTTAAAATCAAGCCTTACCAGGAACCGTTGCAAACAACCAGAACACAGCCAAAGGTCATGGATGATGCATCTCTGCAATTTGACGAAAAAGGGACTGTCCCGTCATCCGATGCTGTTTTTCAGCAGCTTTTCGCAACTTACCCCGACATAAATAAATTTATCAAGATCAAAGGAAATAAAACCGTTTCACTTATATCGAAAAATAAAAATCTGTCAGGGACATGGGAAATGGATCAGAAAGCAAATACCATTGATATAAAGTTGAAAAAAACAGATAAAGTCATCCGGTTACAGTTTACAGATCCCAATCAGGAACGCCTGTCAGTACATGAAAAGTTTAATTACGGAGAATTTGATGCCTATTATCAAAAGGCGAAATAGATCAAAATCTTGATAACACCCGTACAGCAGGAGGATTTCTTATATTTTCAATGGTTAACTGATAACAGCCGGGTAATTGTGCTGCCCGCAGTAAATACTTTCATCACATATAATCCTGACAGGAGATCTTCAACAGAAAACCGGGCCTCATTTTTATTCTTATTCTGAATTTCCTTTACCGGTTTGCCCGCAATATCGAACAATATCAACCGTGCCACAGGAACAACAGATTTAATTGTCACAATGTCGTACGCAGGATTGGGGAATATCTTCAGATTCCCGGCTTCCATATTTTCAATATAAGTGATCAGATCGACCGAAACAGTGTCTGAAGGGAGCGACTGACTGCATGACTCGTTAACGGTCATTATATAATAATTATATAGTCCCGGCTCAAGGTCAGGATCAAGATAGGAAGTGTCAGATACCGGCTGCTCATTGACTATGAGAAAAGTGGTATCGCCCGGGTCCATCTTGTAAATATCGTACATGGGGTCTGACAGGGATAATTCAAGTTTCTTATTTCCCACGGAACAATCGTCGATTGCCCAGTAATACCAGCATCCCTGCCCTGTCCCGTCCCAGGCCTGCCAGGCGATATCGATCACTTCTCCCAGGAATGGCGACAGATCTACATCATATGGCACCTGCCATTGGTTATATCCACCCGGATACGGAGGAAGTGAAGAGAGATCAAACAGGGTTTCCCAGGTTACTTCGTTATCGGTCGATACCTTAACATAATAATGATCGCCATGGGTTGAACCCTGAAAAGCCATACTCCAGAACCGCAGGTTTCCGTTAACGAAGACATCGTGGGCGATGATCCATTCATTTTGAAGATTATAATCCCAGGTTATTCCGGCTGAATAATTTCCTGTATGCACCCCTACAACCGAGGAATAATCCGTATGGCTCCAGGTTGCGCCTGTGTTATGAATGACCTGAGTCCAATTTTGTGGAGGAAATTCAGGCTTTTCGAATCCTTCATTAAGGATGAATCCTCCTCCGTTACACCCGGGCGGACTCCATTGCAACAGTACACCATTACCTGATTGCTCTCCTGAGAGATTACCGGCCGGTAAACAAACGGCATAGACTGCTATATTATCAATGCTCCACCGTACAAAACCGGTTGAATTCAAACCGGTTGCCCGGAACCCTATCCTGAAACCTTTTCCCTTTACAGAGCTGATATCGAGATGAACAGAGGTCCAGTCAAAACTGCCGTCGTTCTTAAAAGTGGCCTTTTTAATCCAGTTTCCGTTATAGAAAATCTCAGCCGACAATTCTTCTGTACCAATTGAATTCTGGTCATCCAGCCGTATATCAAAATCCATCCAGATTTTTGCACAGTTAAGCATCGAGGCATCAAGTACAGCGCTTTCCAGGGAAAAAATATAATCGGTTTTCATTGGATTTCCTGTAAACTCAGCCGAAGGAGGCGGGATTCCCTTACTATAGGCAATAGTCCAGTTCCCCTGTTCAGGCCGGAAACGCCACTCATTATAATCGAAATTCCCCTGATCCCACGATTCGAAAAAAGGAAGAGGGTGGCCATAATGGATATCAACCATGACCGGTCCTGCAGGCGGTGAGTTATCCTCCTGCCCTGGAAAGCCATAAGGTGTGAGGTCATATCTGGCTGATACTTCATAGTAATATGTTCCCGGTTCCAATCCCTGGTCATTATATGATAAGGAATCCGGGAACGGGAGAAAAATAATAAAAGAACTGTTCCTGTAAATGTTGTACCCAAGCAATCCCGGCGGGGTGATATTTCCGCTGTCAGTAGGCATCGAAGGCTTATCCCAGGTAAGAAAGGCATTGGCTTCGTCGGGGGTCACGGCTAAATTGGCCGGTGGCCAAAGGAATAACGAAGTAAAGGAATCACAAACCGCTTCTGAATATCCGCTTGTATAAATCGCCTTGACACAGGCATTGTAAGAGCTGTCAAATTTTACCAGTTCACCGGGAATGGTATAATTATTTTCCGCAATACTGGCTATCAGAACATTGTCTAAGTAAAAATTATATCCGAAAATACATGGTGCAAGAAGGTGAGCCGATTCAGATGCAACAACAGAAATGTTATCGATATACCATGCATTTATCTGGTAAGAGTCTTCTCCATAAGCTCTGAAACGGAGCCGGATCGTTTTATCGGAAAACTGGGAAATATCTATTTCATCGTGGGTCCAAGGTATGTTTCCGCCGAGGTTATCCCAGGTTTTAAGAGTGTACCAATCCTGCCCGTATTTTATCTCAACGGCCATCCGGTTCAGGGCTGAAGTACTGTAGTTATCAAGAAAAATATCGTAAGACAAAGTAAGAATCGGACTGTATTCACCCGGGATCTCTTTACTGACTATCGATTGTTCATAATCAATAACCGGAGGGTTCCAACTGAACATTGCCGAAGGAGCAGGATTTCCCATACTTGTAGATATTTTCCAGTTGAAATTCCCTTCCAGCGACCATCCTTGTGCCGTAAAATTGCCGCTGCTCCAGTCTTCATTAAACAGGTTCTGGTGGTAATATGGAACATCCCATACCGAAAAAAGACTGCGTTCGTCAACCACCAGGTTTGATGGCGGAGATTTTTTCTGAAGGATCGTCAGTTCAACTGTATCGGCATCTTCAACAGAATAATTCTGGTAATAGTCGATGTATCCGAATTTCTTGACATATATCTCATAAGATCCCTTCCAGACAGTAGGAAAGGTAATAAACCCGCTACTATCGGCAATCGTGGAATACAGTGTATCAGGATATACAAGATTTTTCATTTGAACAAATGCCCCGTTGGTCGTTGAAGCGGCACAGGTAAGATTTATCTTTAAAGTGATAGGAACAGTCCAGCATTTGCCTATAACATTAGAGAAAGCAACCGGTGATAGCCGGTTTCCGGAATAGACTGCTTTCACTCCCCAACGCCATGGTCCGCAGGGTAATACCGGCCATGCATTATCATCCAGGAACAAGTTCGGCGTGAACGTTACCTGTACCCAGACGGCCGGATTCAGCTCCTCTCCCTGACGGAGTCTCCATGCGGTGTAACCCAAGATCCCTTCCGGAAAATCAGCCATATCCAATGGCCCTCCCGGTCCTGTTACAAAAGCCCTCATCATGAAATTTCCCTGGGCAGGCATCCAGGGCAGTCCACCTGTGATAAAGCGGGAGTAACTCCGGAATTGAGGATTCGTCTGATCTATGGCCATTCCGGAGGCATTCGGTGCATTTCCTCCCTGTACCATGGCGATAAAAAAACTACCGCCTGTTATTGTTACCGATGAAGAGAGCTGGAATTCCACCCAGCCAAGTGCTGTCGGAATAACATCAAAAGGGCCTGCAATCAGGTTTCCGGGGGAATCACCCGGACCACTGGCATCAAATATTTTAATCTGAAAAGGAACGAGCGGAGTGCTTCCCGGAGGATAATTGGCAGCCGTTCCGATATTAACGGATCCTCCTGTAAGGGTTACCGGGTAACCTACAGGTGTGAACCGTACAGCGTTCATATTTCCCTGTGTTGCCCATACGGTAAAATCGTCCTGGATACCGTCATCATAAATCAACTCATATGGACCCGAAGGGAGGGAGTATGAGATATGTACGAAAGTGTTTGAAGTGTCAAGTACAGCATTTACATTGGTGGGCGGATTCAGGTTTTCCTGAAGAGAAAAGTTCAGTGATGAAGTTATACCCGACTGAAATGTGACAGGGGAGGATGTTATTGCATCAAATCCGGGTTTACTGCATAAAACAGGAAATGTGCCAGCGCTGTCGATGACCATGAAATAAGCACCGCCGATAACGGAAAAACCTGTGCTGGAGTTAACCTGAATTTTAGCGCCGATAATCGGATTCCCCGTCAGGGAATTTGTAATGAAACCGGTAAGAAAAGCCGGATTCCCGGCAATCCCTGAAACAATTCCGGAAAGATTTAAAATTGAAAGACATAAACAGAGAATGACTTCTTTTATATGACCGGACCAGGGAATCTGTAAAAACTTTTTCATTGTGATTATCTACATACAAAATTAATGAAAAAGTGGGGTAATTAAGATTTTCAGAAGAGAATTGATTCATTTTTTCCAGGAAAATTTGCCGGATAGAAAATTTTTATAACTTTGCACTCCCAATTTTATGAACATCAATTACTAAAAAATGTACGCAATTGTTGAAATAGCCGGACAGCAGTTTAAAGTTGAAAAGAAAGATGAGATCTTTGTTCACCGTCTCGACGGTGAAGCAGGAACCAAAGTTGAATTTACCGACATTCTCTTACTGGATCAAGACGGAAAGGTAACCATTGGTAAACCACATCTGGAGGGCGGTAAGGTCACCGGAAAGATACTTGAACACGTCAGGGGTGAGAAAGTTGTGGTATTCAAGAAAAAACGCCGCAAGGGATATCAGAAAGAGAGCGGACATCGTCAGGATTTCAGCAAGGTACTCATAGAAAATATTTCTGTGAAGGGGACTTCACGCAGCAAAAAAGCCAAGGATGAATCCACTCCGGCAGAATAAAAAAATTCGAATTCTTAAATCTTAATTCTTAACTGAAAGGTTATGGCACACAAAAAAGGGGCAGGCAGTTCGAGTAACGGCCGTGAATCACACAGTAAACGACTTGGAGTTAAAATATATGGCGGGCAGTTTGCCAAAGCCGGCAGTATCATCATTCGTCAGAGGGGAACCGTTCACAGTCCGGGATTGAACGTAGGGATCGGGAAGGATCATACATTGTTTGCCCTGGTTGACGGTATTGTTGAATTCAGAAAAAAACAAAAGGATCGCTCTTTTGTATCTGTTCTTCCGATGGAAGAAAATGTGAATTAAACGGTTTTACCGGGGTAAATTACCATATTAATAATGTATAGCGCCGGGATTCATCCCGGCTTTTTTATTGCCAATTTATTTACCTTTGTACCAATCAGTCCGATTATCCGTTACCTTCAGTTGCTGAGGTGTAAAATTAAACCTTAAATAATGTTGCAATTAAACTACATCCGGGATAATGAAAAGGAGGTGATTGAACGGCTTGCCATCAAAAATTTCGATGGTACGGAAATCATCCCGCACATTATTGAACTCGATGACCGGCGAAGAGAAACCCAGAAACGGCTTGATGATCTTCAGGCACAAGGCAATATTCTTGCAAAAGAGATAGGAACATTATTTCAAACCGGTAAAGCTGAAGAGGCAAACCGGAAAAAGGAGCAAACTTCGATACTGAAGAATCAGGCCAGGGAACAGGACAAACTTTTAGAACAGATTAAAAAAGAACTGGATGATCTACTGATAAAGGTTCCCAACCTGCCTCACCATAGTGTTCCCCGCGGGAAAACTCCTGAAAATAATCTACGGGTAAAACAATTAGGCGAGCCATTTTCACCTCCTGAAGATTTTCTGCCCCACTGGGATCTCGCTGTAAATTATGATCTGATCGATTTTAATGCAGGAAATAAAATTACCGGTTCGGGCTTTCCATTATATAAAGGTAAGGGAGCAAGGCTTCAGCGTGCCCTCGTTAATTTCTTTCTGGAAGAAGCGTTAAGAGAAGGATACGAGGAGGTTCAGCCTCCTTATGTTGTGAATACCGCTTCTGCCTATTCAACTGGTCAGCTGCCTGATAAGGATGTACAAATGTATTATGTCAATCTCGATGATCTTTATCTTATTCCTACTGCTGAAGTCCCGGTAACAAACATTTACCGTGATATGATACTTAAAGCGCAGGATCTTCCGGTAAAGAACGTGGCCTACTCAGGCTGTTTCAGGAGGGAGGCCGGTTCTTATGGAAAGGATGTAAGGGGATTGAACAGGCTGCACCAGTTTGATAAAGTTGAAATCGTGCAGATCGCTCATCCAGGTAAATCTTATGAAGTTCTTGAAGAGATGATGGAATATGTTTCAAGGCTTATTGAAAAACTCGGGTTACCCTTCAGGGTTTTAAAACTGTGCGGCGGTGATATGAGTTTTACCTCCGCCATGACTTATGATATGGAGGTATGGTCGGCGGCACAGGGTCGGTGGCTCGAAGTCAGTTCCATATCAAATTTCGAGACTTTCCAGTCGAACCGGATGAAACTCAGGTTCAGGGATGAATCAGGGAAAATCCATCTTACCCATACATTAAATGGGAGCGCACTGGCTCTTCCCAGGATCGTTGCGGCTCTTCTGGAAAATAATCAGACGCCCGACGGGATACGGATCCCCGAAGCGCTTGTTCCTTATACCGGATTTGACATGATAAAATAAAATATTCACGATCTCAGATTTTTGCTTTTAGATTTTATCTTTTAATAAATTTTTAACTTTGTTCCAAACAAAATTATCATCATGAAGAAGTATTTTTTATTTTTTATCCTGTTTTTATCAACAACTCTTGTATTCGGAGAGTTTACCGTTGGGATAAAAGTCGGCTATAACGCCTCGAAACTTTCGACAAGTCTTGATACAATAACATCCAACTTCAAATCAGGTTTCCAGGCTGGTGTTTTTGTGAGAGTCGGGAAACGGTTTTATCTCCAGCCTGAACTTTATTATACAACCCAGGGTGGGGTTTTTTCAAGCAATCTCTCAGACTGGAAACAGAACATTAAATTAGGTTCACTCGATGTTCCGGTACTTGTCGGATTCAAGATCATCAACAATGATAACCTGAATCTTCGCCTGCTTGCAGGACCAATGGCTTCATTCATCGTCAACAAATCAATCGAGGATGTCGGAAATGTAATAAATCCGATTACCAGCGCCGACATCAACTCTGTCAACTGGTATATCCAGGCGGGTGCCGGCGTTGATCTCTGGAAATTCACGCTCGACCTCAGATACCAGATCGGGCTGAACCAGTTAATCAAGTCGGTTGGGACTACCAATTACAACACCCACAACAACGTCTGGGTGGTCAGTCTTGGATTCAAGATTCTTTAAAATAATATCCATGATCCGGAAAATAACTATCGTACTTGCTGTTGCCGGATGTTTTCTACTATTTTTCGGATCATGTGTAAAGCTGACTATTGAAGAGCCTCCGGTTGCCAACTGGGAAAACTTCGGATCAGATTCTGTCAAATTGAATGTTTTTATCCGGACAAAAGACGGGTTTTTACTTACCGGACAATACGTCAGTCTGGCTCTTTCATAGGACAGCCTCGACAAACTCATCCTGGTAAGAAAAGTAACGACCGACGGATACGGCCGTGCCCAGTTCCCAAGGCTTTATCCCCGCAAGTACTATTTCAACTGTTATGCCAACTACCAGGGAACAAGCCTGATCGGACTCTCTTCTATCTCTCTCCCATCTGTTGCAAAATTAGACACCTCTGTCGTTCTTACGGTACTCTAAGTAAAGGTGAAAGTCAACGGAAAGGATTACCGGACAGTCTGGATGGAACAATCGTCCGTTTTTTTTATCAATCAAAACCTGCTTCCATTCAAATTCAGTATCAGCATGGCTGAAAACTACCTTGAGTGCTGTCATGCGATACGCACCATGATGGTCAGGGGGGCCGGGGCTATCGGCGCATTGGCCGGATTTGCAATGGCTCAGGCTTTCGGACAGGCTCCGGTAAAGGATTTTATGAATTTTGCCGCAAAAGCCCGGAAAGATATTGAATCGACAAGACCAACAGCCAGGAACCTTTTCCATGCCACTGAAAAAGTTTTTAACAGTGGTACCCGTTCAGTTAAGGAAGCGTTTGAAGAGGCCCGGCGACTTGCCGATAAAGATGCCGAGGATTCGCGGATGATCGGAGAATATGGTCAGATTCTAATGAAAGACGGCTTCCGGATTGAGACTCATTGCAATGCCGGCTGGCTTGCTTTCGTTGACTATGGTACCGCCCTCTCTCCCATTTACCTTGCGCATTCTTCGGGAAGGAAGATATTCGTATATGTTGATGAAACCAGACCCCGTGGCCAGGGAGCAAGACTTACCGCCTGGGAGCTGCAACAGGCAGGTATACCGCATGATATCATTGCTGATAATGCCGGTGCGTCCCTTATGGCACAAGGGAGGATTGACCTTATTATCACCGGCGCCGACCGGATAGCTGTGAACGGAGACGTCGCAAATAAGATAGGTACTCTGGAGAAAGCAATTGTGGCCAGGGAAACAGGAATTCCGTTCTATGTTGCAGCGCCTTCATCAACCTTTGATATGAGTTGTCAGAACGGGAAAGATATCCCGATAGAAGAACGGCATGAGGATGAGGTTCTTTACCAGGAGGGGATCACAGAAGATGGCCGTTATGTCAGGATCAGGGTGGCTTCACCCGGTTCCCACGCCTGTAATCCTGCTTTTGACGTGACTCCTGCGAACTATATAACAGGTATCATAACCGAAAAAGGGATCATCAAACCGGATCAGGCATCCATTTTGAAAATAATATAACTACCTAACTTATCCATTGGATCGGGTAATAATAAAAAATAGCACAAAGGCGATTATGAAAATACACAAAGAACTCAAAGATTTGTCTGCGATTTTAATTTCTGCAATCCTTTTAACCGGATTGACGCTTCAGACAAGAGCACAGGATAATCAGGGGAAAGATAAGCCGAAGGATGAAAAATCCCTCGCGGGAAAATCCAGGGAAAAAGATAAACCTAAGGAAGATTCCGTCTATAATTCATCGCTCATCGGAGGATTGAAATTCCGTAGTATTGGCCCTGCCTTCAACTCGGGACGTATTGCTGATTTTGCCGTGAATCCTGACAATCATAGCCAGTGGTTTGTGGCAGTGGCTTCCGGGCATGTCTGGAAGACCGTTAATAACGGAACTACATTTGATCCGGTGTTCGATAACAATGGAGCGTATTCTATTGGTTGTGTAGTCATAGATCCCAATAATACCAATGTTGTGTGGGTAGGTACGGGAGAAAACAACCATCAGCGTTCACTTGGATATGGGAATGGTGTTTATAAAAGCATCGATGGTGGTAAAAGTTGGAACAACATGGGATTGAAAGATTCCCGTCAGGTGGGAAGGATTCTGATTGATCCGCGAAATTCCGATGTGGTTTATGTAGCTGCGGAGGGATCGGTATGGGGACCGGGTGGCGACCGCGGGCTGTATAAAACCACCGATGGGGGTAAAACATGGAAGAAAATTTTAGAGATAAGTGAAAATACCGGTGTTAACAATGTAATCATGGATCCGCGAAATCCTGCTGTCCTCTATGCTTCGTCGGAGCAACGCCGTCGTCATGTATTTACAAAAATCGGAGGAGGTCCCGAGACTGCCATCTATAAATCGGTAAACGGAGGTGAGACATGGGATAAGCTGACATCAGGTTTGCCGGGAGGCGACATGGGAGGAATCGGACTCGCTATTTCACCTGTCAATCCCGATATTATCTATGCCATTATAGAAGCAGGTCCCGATGCCGCCGGCTTTTACCGCAGTACCGACCGGGGTGCTTCATGGCAGAAAATGAGCAATCATGTTGCCCAGGGTCAATATTATAACGAAATAACCTGCGATCCCAAAGATGCAGACAAGGTTTATTCCATGGAGACGGTCTCCCAGGTCACGGAAGACGGAGGGAAAACGTGGAGACCGGTCGGAAACAACAAACGTCATGTTGATGATCATGCCATCTGGATTGATCCGCAGGAGACTGGACATTTTCTCATCGGTGGTGACGGTGGTATCTATGAAACTTTTGACTGCGGTAAGGAATATGTTTTCAAATCAAACCTTCCCGTTACTCAGTTTTATCGCGTCCAGGTTGATAATTCCGATCCGTTTTATTTTGTTTATGGAGGAACTCAGGACAACAGCAGCATTGGCGGTCCGTCACGAAACACCAGAGGAACAGGCGTCCTGAGCGAGGATTGGTTTGTTACAAACGGGGGTGACGGTTTCTGGTCGCAGATCGATCCGCTCGATCCCGATATTGTTTATGCCGAATCACAGTATGGTGGCATGGTAAGGTACGACCGGAAAAGCCAGGAAACTGTTGATATCCGTCCGGAGCCCCGTGAAGGAGAAGACAGTTATAAATGGAACTGGAATACACCTTTGATGATCAGTCCGCATGCCCATCACCGGTTATATTGCGCTGCAAATAAAGTCTTCAGAAGCGATGACCGGGGCAATACATGGCAGGTCATCAGCGATGACCTCACCGCTAAAATCGACAGAAACTCCTGGCCGGTGATGGGTAAGTACTGGCCCTTTGACGCCATTCAGAAAGATGTATCGACTTCATTGTACGGAACGATCGTATCCATGGATGAATCACCTGTTAAAGAGAATCTTCTTTACATAGGTACCGACGACGGACTTATACAGGTAACCGAAGATGCCGGGAAGAACTGGTTGGAAGTGGATAAATTCCCCGGTGTACCGGGAAATACATATTTGAGCGATATTATGGCTTCCCGTTTCGATGAGAATGTAGTATTTGCCTCGTTTGACAACATTCTGCGGGATGACTTCAAGCCTTACCTGCTGAAAAGCACGGATAAAGGAAAGAGCTGGAAATCAATCGCCGGAAATCTGCCTGAAAACGGTACCGTCCATTGTATCCAGCAGGATTATATAAATCCTGATCTGTTATTTGCCGGTACCGAATTTGGCTGCTTTGTCACTATCGACGGAGGGAAGAACTGGATCCAGATAAAAGCAGGACTGCCTTCCATCCAGGTGAGAGATATGGTAATTCAGAAAAGGGAAAACGACCTGATCCTTGCCACCTTCGGAAGAGGATTTTATATTCTGGATGATTACAATCCTCTCAGGTTATTGAAGAAGGAAACACTTGATCAGGAGGGTTATCTTTTCCCTGTGAAAGATGCTTTGATGTATCTTCCAACCAATACAAAATACGGACAGGGGTCAACAGTGTTTATAGCAAAAAATCCGGATTTCGGAGCCATCTTTACATATTTCATAAAGGAAGTCCCAAAGACGAAAAAAGAGATCAGGAAGGAGAAAGAAAAAGAGCTGTTTAAAAAAGGAGAACCAATACCCCAGCCTGCCGATGCGGAGCTCCGTACCGAAAAACTGGAGATCGATCCCTATCTGACATTTACAATCAACGACTCTAAAGGATTCCCGGTACGGATAATCCGCAAGAGTCTTTCAAAAGGGATTAACCGGATAAACTGGGATCTGCGGTATCAGTCAACCCGTGCCGTTGAAGCCGATAAATATGATCCCCTCTCCGATAATGGAAGCGGCGTTTTGGCTATGCCCGGGAGGTATAATATAACCCTTTCGATAACTGCCGGCGGTGAGACCAGACATATTGCCGGGCCTGTTGGATTTAACGCAGTTGTGCTGAATAATGTAACCCTTCCGGCCGATGACCGGGCTGCTATGGTAGCCTTCCATGAGAAGGTTGCCGAACTGACACGTGTAATGAGGGGAACCGAAAACTATGCCGAAGGATTATATAAGAGAGTTACAGGTATACTACAGGCCCTTAACAGCACACCGGAGGTTTCACCCGGCCTGGTGGTGAAGACAAGAAATATACAGTCAACACTCGATGAAATTCTGAATGTTAAATTCAACCGGGATACAGGAAAGCCCAGTGAGGAGGAGAATCCGCCTGCACCTGTCACCCTGAATCAGCGTCTGGGCAAGCTTGCCTGGATAACGTGGGCTTCAACGGGTAATCCAACCCAGGGGCAGTTGGATGCATACAGGATACTTGAGAAGGAATTTCCACCTGTATACGAACAGATAAAAAAGATCGGTGAACAGGATATTCCTGAGATCGAGAAAATGGCTGAAAATTCCGGAGCGCCTGCCACACCCGGCAGGTTGCCCGAATGGAAACATAACTAAATGGCAAAACGATCCTATTTCCAGGATATATTAAGCGTATTAGGGAGTAATCTTACAGTTACCATTTGCAGTCTGCTCACAGGTATACTTTTGTCGCGGCTGTTGGGCGCTGCGGGTTTCGGTTTGTATTCCTCCATCATCGTTGTTCCTGTGATTGTCATAGGATTTACCCAGATGGGGATCCGAAGGTCGGCCATTTATCATATCGGCAATAAGATCCTTCCTGAAAATAACATTGTTTCGGCCTTATTCATCCTCGTCTTGTACACAAGCCTTCTCAGCATCATCATTTGCGGTCTGGTATTCTTCTTTGCCGAACCCCGGATGTTCGATCCATTGATCATTGTGCTTGTCCTTATGACAATTCCACTGTTGCTTGTCAACGTGTTTGCAGGAGGAGTATTTCTGGGAAAAGAGGAGTTCCGCCGGGCCAACATACTGAATGCCGGTCCGACACTTCTGACCCTGATATTTACAATTTGCTTCGTCTGGTTCCTGAAATTATCCGTTCTGGGCGCTTTCATTGCAATCGCAATTGCGAACCTGATAATGTTTTTATTTGTTTACAGGATCATCATTGTCGATTACAAGTACTCCATAACCTGGAAATATCATGAACCGATCATGAAAAGCATGGTGAAGCTCGGGCTGGTCAATGCGATCGCCATTTTTGTGATGCAACTGAACTACCGTCTCGATATCCTTATGCTTAAAAAACTATCGACACTTGAGGAAGTCGGATTCTATTCCGTCGCGACACAGATTGCCGAGCAGCTTTGGCATATACCTTACGCCATCGAGGCTATCATCCTTAGCAGGAGCGCCAACACCGACGAACATCTGTTTGTGAACAAGACAGTCGCTTCAATTTTCAGGGTTTCACTGCTAATCGGCCTGTTCGGAGGGATCATTATATTTTTTCTGGCTCCATACCTTATACCACTGATTTTCGGTAAAGAATATATCAGCAGTGTTCCAATGATCCAGGTTATCCTTCCGGGAGTGCTGATCCTGGTTGGATTCCGTATCCTGAACAGCAGGCTGACAGGGATAGGTAAGCCACAGATAGCACTTTATACCTTTGTTCCGGCACTGATCATCAATTTCCTTTTGAACCTGATCCTTCTTCCGCGTTATGGTGGTATCGGTGCTGCCTGGGCTACAAACGTAAGCTATGCCGTTGGCTCCATATTTTTCGTGATAATTTATTCCCGTTTCGTGAAAATGCCCCTGATGGAAATCCTGAAACTCAGGAAAAGCGATTTCTATTTTATCCGGGATCTGAAAAGTCCTCTTAAGAGGAAAACACAATAAGGTTTTATTGAACCTTTTCCTTCTCCATCAGAGAAAGCTTGTCATAATAGTCGGCCTTCACGAGGTCGTTCTTAAGTGTGAACAACCATTTCAGCAGCAAATAAGCTTCAGGTGAAGGATATTTTGCAGCCGTTCTTTCCCAAAAATCAATAGTAGTAAGAGGATCACCGGGATCGGGTTTTACTCCGAAAAGCAGGTAAGCCCTGGCGAGGTCTTTTATTGCTTCCCTGTTACCGGGATATATTTTCAGCGATTGTTTCAGGCACAAAACAACGGCCTGTTGTTTTTCTTCGCGCGTTTGAAGCGTCTCTCTGCCGGATGTACCGGTGGTGAATGATTTCAATAAGAATGCGCCGTACTGTGCATTGGCATCGGTGGAGTTATGCAGATCCTCTATGTCGGCACTGAAAATTGTTTCTGTGTTTTTCCATTTTGTATTGCGTGATATTGTCAGCAATGTGCCGGGGATCATAATGATAATGAAAAGGGCAAGAATTTCAATCCGGGCGTCAACCTCAATGGTTAATGTCATCGGGTCGGTATTGAAAAGTAAAAAGACTGCATATACCGATGCAATGCAAAATCCAAGGGAAGCGGTAAAAATATACCGCTCCGCAACAATGCCATTGACCGGAAAAATAAAATTGGAATATGGGAAAATGGCAAGAAGATACCAAAGAATTGCAAATGATAGAAGGTGCTTCCGCCGGAACTTACGGACTGCAAAAAGGAACATGGTACCGTGAATCAGGACTGAAAATATAACCCATAAATTGGCAAGGGAGACGATCTGTATCATGTCATACCCATAGTGATAAACAAGGGAAACCGGATAGATCAGTATCTTAATATAGAAAAGAAGGACCATGAATGACGTTCCCAGCCGGATCCAAAGATTTTTTTCAAAATAAAGAGGATTATTGGTAAATGTATTTTCAGGTAAGTTCCCCGGTATGAGCATGAGAGGAATAAGCCTGGCGATAATTGTAACGCAAACCATTAAAATGAAGATGGGTATACTTTTACGGAGAGGCATCCCGGAATGGAAATACAGAACTACCGGAAATATCAGAATAAATACGAGGATAGTCGATTTGCAAAGAAAGCCGGTGAAGAAAAAGGCCATTGCCGTCAGCAGATACCGGAAATTCCGTGTTTCCGAAAAATTGAGCAGGTACCATAAAGTTCCTGTTCCACACAGAAAAGCCAGCATATCTCCCCGGTTTCTCAGGCTTGCGACCACCTCTGTATGAACAGGATGTGCCATAAACAACAAGGTGACAAGAAATGGGAACAGGATATTGTATCTGCCGAGGATTCTTTTCAGGAGAAAAAAAAGGAATACCGAAAGAAAGAAATAGATAAGTACATTCAACGCATGGCTTAATCCGGGACTTTCCCCGAAAAATTCGCTTTCAAGGGCAAAGGTCAGTTTAGTAACCGGCTGATAACTATCATCACATGTTACCCCTTTGTTGTTTTCAATACAGTTTTTAGTCGAGAAAATCAGCGGGATCGCTTTGATACCCTGACTCACAACCTGATTGTGGGTGACCTGTTCATCTCCGATTGAATAGTCATTCAGAATGGTGTTTCCATAGAGAATAAAAGCCATGATCAAAAAGAAAAGAAAAAAATAGCGGTTTGCCTTCGTTGTTGAGAATGGCTTGACCTCCATTCTTTTGTACAGGCGGGGTTTTCTTTTTCCGCCGGGACTTTTCCTTTTGGCAGATAATGGTTTGATAGCAGGATTCTGCATCCCAAAGTCACTTTCTACAAATGTAACTAATTCCCGGATTTGGTTGTAATCTCAAGTGTGATAGCGACAAAATCACTGACTGACAACTGTTCAGGACGCAGCGACATTAATTTCTTCATAAGCGGCGAACCGGCAAGTGTTCCCTCGTGCAACATATTCTTCAGCGAATTTCTCATGACCTTTCTCCTCTGGTTAAAGGCGGTCTTAACAACAACGAAAAACATGGCTTCGTCGCAATTAAGGTTCAGTACGTTATTCCGTTTTAACCTGACAACCGCGGATTTTACCTTTGGAGCAGGATAAAATACAGATTCACTCACCGTAAATAAATATTCAATATTATAATAAGCCTGCAGAAGAACACTCAGAATTCCATAAGTTTTACTTCCCGGCGGGGCTGCGATACGCATGGCAACTTCTTTTTGGAACATTCCGATGACTTCCGGTATTCTGTCACGGAATTCCAGAACACGGAAAAGTATCTGGGAGGATATATTATAAGGGAAGTTTCCGATGATCGTAAAATGCTGCCTGCCGGGTAAGAAAAGTGACAGATCATATTCAAGGAAATCGGCTAAGATCAGCCGGCCGGAAATCTCCGGGAAGGCATTTGTTAAAAAATCCACTGACTCACGGTCAACCTCCATAAAAAAGGGATCAAGCAACGGATCCCTTAATAAATATTTTGAAAGTATGCCGGTGCCCGGTCCGATCTCCAGGACGGCAGGATATGTTCTGTTGACAAGATCAACAATTTTCTGGGCAGTGTTTTCATCCCTCAGGAAGTGCTGACCATATCTTTTTTTTGGGATTACCCTCATTGGTTTTTATCTCCTCTTAATACACGGAACCTTTTCCTGGCTTCCGGGACAAAAACACTTGATGGATACTTATCCATAAGTTCCTGGTAGAACTCCATGGCTTTTTGTTTATCCCCGATGTTATAATCATTCAATTCCGCCCTATCCATTAAGGCTTCGTCGGCAACAACACCACCGGGATAACCGAGGATAATGACTGCAAGCAGGCTGTCGGCATCTGATAACTGAGCCTGTTTCCTGCGTATGGTTGCTTTCTTGTATAATACCTTATCCAAAATTGGATGACCGGGAAATATCACCGCGACGGAGTCCAGGGTCCGGATTGCAGCCTCTTCCTCATTTCTGTAATCAAGAAGGTCACCTCTTGCATACATCCCCAGGGCCACGGTTCCACTGTCGGGATCATAATTCTCGCTTATCAGCAGGGAGAGTTCCATTGCGTCGTTGGCAATCAACTTTGAAGTTGTAGCTTTCAATATATCGAGCTGTGACAAGGCCCAATTAAATTCCCCTATATAAAAAGAGAGGCGGGCGTTTTTGAATTTGGCCTCCTGGCCAAGAATGTCATTTTTAAAGTCTTTATAGACCTGCTGATAAAGCAGGGTGGCTTCCCAAACATCACCTGTGAATAATAAGATATCTGCCAATTCCATCTTGCATCCGGATTGTTCTATGGCTGTGAGGCCGGGAAGACCGACTGCCCGCTCAAGGATCTCAGATGCTGCACCGGGCTTGTCAAGATAGAATGCATCGAGATGTGCGAGATTTTTCATCACCGGTAAACTGGATGCATTCTCACCTGATTTCAGGAGTTCATTCCTGAAATCCATCTCCAGTGTTTCAAGTGATTTCTTATCTGGCGACGGATTGGAAATGGTTTTCAGGTATCGTGTATTAATGAGTTCTGTCCGGCTAAAATCATAATAATGATTCCCGGGGCCTCTGGAAACCAAATTTCCGTATGCTTCTAACGCGACATCATAATTTTCGTTGGAAACTGCCATTGAAGCGACTTCCAATATCTTCTCACCATTTTCTTTAAGCCTCCGGTCGAGTGATTTGGCCTGGATTAATGCCAGTTCAAAATCTTTTTGCTGGATGGAGTACCACCAGAGAAGTTCGGAATAATATGTCTTATCGGGTTCTTTCTGTACCCTTCCCAGCAGGGTGGTACGGAGAGCTTCACCTTTTTCGTTATCCTGATCATCGGCCAGGAGATTCTGAAGCCGTCCCTCCACCACATCCAGATAGGATCTGTTGATTTCGAGGAGGTTAAGATATTCGTTGAAGGCACCTTTATAATCGCCTATTCTCTCAAAAACCGATGCAAGTTCAAAAGAGAAAGGATAGGATTTTTTCATCAGCTCCCTTCCGCGGAGATAGGTTTTTATGGCATATTCGTTTTCACCCTTTGAAATAAATGCATTTGCAAGGTCAATGATCTGCATCTGATCCGGTTCCAGCTTTTTCATTGCCTCCTCATAATGCTTCCTTGACTTTTCCGGATTTCCTTCACGGTAATAGAGATATCCGAGATCGACCAGATAACGAAGCAACCGTTTTTCATTTTTCTGTTGTTTCACTACCAGCCTTTCCGCTTTATTGAATTCTTTTGTTTCGACCAGACAGAAAAATAGATAAGCATAATAGAAGGAAGTAGGATTTTTGTCGTACAACCGCTGATAAACTTCTGCTGCCTTTTCGAAATCCCTGTTCTGGTATAGCTGCATGGCAAGCTGTTCATCATTTCCCTGTGCAGGAGCATTCGGGATGAAAGGAATCAGTGTGGGATTGGTGGAAGGACGATCCTGTGCGGGAGAGTTTGAAATGAAGAGTGAAGAATTAAGGATCAGGGAAAAAAAAAGTACGAAGTACAGGGTACGATCCGGAGATAAACGTTGAGTTCTGGAAATGAACATAAATTTTTATCTCCTGTCATTTAGGAGGTTCAGGGTAAACCATACCATCAGGCCTACACCGGTTTCGAGGCTGCGTTCATCCACATCAAAAGTCGCCGTATGAAGGTTTGAGGAAATACCTTTGGAAATGTTAGCGATTCCAAGCCGGTAGAGACAGGAAGGCGCTTTTGCGGCAAAATAGGCAAAATCTTCTGCGGTCATCCTCTTTTCGATCTCTTTAACATGATCTTTCCCCAGATATTCCTTAGCCAATATTTCCAACTTCTCCGTGAGTAACGCATCATTATTCAGAAACGGGTACCCGGAAGAAATCCTGAATTCGCATTTGGCTCCCATTCCTTCTGCAACAGAAGTCGCCAGCTTCCGGATAATTTCATGGATTTTTTTACGCCATGTCTCGTCATAAGTTCTGACTGTTCCTTCGATATTCACCTCGTCAGGGATTATATTTGTACGGCCTTCGCCTGTTATTCTTCCGAATGAGACCACGGTTGGAATAAGCGGATTGGAATTACGGCTGACAACCTGCTGGACCGCTACAATTACATGAGAAGCTATCAGGATCGGATCAATTACCTGATCGGGAGTAGCGGCATGACCACCTTTTCCTCTGACCGTGATGAAAATCTCATCGGTGGAAGCCATATAGGGTCCGCCTTTCATACCGGTATCGCCAGCCTCAAGAGTATTGATGACGTGCTGGGCGAGAATATAATCAGGCCTGGGATTTTCAAGAACACCCTCTCCTATCATCTTTATTGCTCCACCGGGATAGGTCTCTTCCGACGGTTGAAATATCAGTTTTACAGTTCCTCCAAACTTATCAGTCATCCCATTCAAAATCCCTGCTGCACCTAACAGACAGGCCATATGAACATCATGACCGCAGGCATGCATTTTTCCTGGAACGGATGATCTGTATTCAACATCATTATCTTCAGTAACCGGTAGTGCATCCATGTCGGACCTTAATGCCACGCATATTGAACCAGACTGTTTACCACGGATAAGGGCTGTAATTCCCGTTCCTACAATCCCTTTTTGGTAAGGGATACCATGTTCTTCCAGTTTTTTACAAATGAATTCAGCTGTTTGAAACTCTTCCCATGAAAGTTCCGGATTCTGATGTAAATGTCGTCGAAGGGCAACAACTCCGGAAAAACTTTCCGAAGCCTTTTTTTTAACAAAGTCTTTGATATTCTCCATTTAGCTTACTATGCACTTGGAAATGCAAAGGTAGTGACTTATAATGGTATGTTGCCATGTTTTTTCGGAGGATTCGATTTACTCTTGTTCTGAGTAAGCTCCAATGCCTGGATCAGTTTCTGGCGGGTCTGTTTTGGATATATGATTTCGTCAACATAGCCTAATTCGGCCGCTTTATAAGGGCTGGCAAATGTTTTCCTGTAATGATCGACGGCTTCGGCCCTTTGGTCTTCATTGAGTTTCCCTTTATGTATTATGTTAACAGCGCCTTCAGGACCCATGACTGCTATTTCAGCGGAAGGATAAGCATAGTTCACGTCCCCTCCGATGTGTTTGCTCGACATCACACAATAGGCGCCACCGTACGCTTTCCGGGTGATCAGTGTGATCTTGGGAACGGACGCTTCACAGAAGGCATAAAGCAATTTGGCTCCATGCTTGATGATCCCGCCAAATTCCTGGTTGGTGCCGGGAAGGAAACCCGGAACATCTTCAAAAGTGATAAGCGGAATGTTGAAACAATCGCAGAAACGCACAAACCGGGCGCCCTTCAAGGAGGAATTTATATCTAATACACCGGCTAAGTAAGCAGGCTGATTTGCGACTATGCCAACCGGCTTACCTCCCAGGCGGGCAAATCCGGTGATGATATTTTGTGCATAATGGGGCATGACCTCAAAAAAGTTGTTGGTATCAACCACAGTCCTGATCAGCTCTTTCATATCGTACGGCTTATTCGGATCCACGGGAACAAGAGTCTGAAGAATTTCATCCTGGCGCAAAATATCATCGGTACAAGGCTTTGTGGGTGGCTCTTCAATATTGTTTGATGGAAGAAATCCGATCAGTTCACGGATCATCATCAACACCTGTTCATCATCTTCCGAAACAAAATGAGCTACCCCGCTCCGTGTGTTATGAGTCATGGCTCCGCCAAGCTCATCCATTGTAACCTCCTCGTGGGTAACAGTCTTAATAACCTCCGGACCTGTCACGAACATATAACTGCTCTCTTTCACCATAAAGATGAAGTCGGTCATGGCAGGCGAATAAACAGCTCCGCCGGCACACGGCCCCAAAATTGCACTTATCTGTGGTATAACTCCCGATGCCATGACATTACGGTAAAAAATATCGGCATAGCCTGCAAGGCTCTCAACCCCTTCCTGGATTCGTGCGCCCCCCGAATCATTCAGCCCGATCAACGGAGCTCCCATCTGCATCGCCATATCCATGATCTTCACCACCTTATCGGCATTGGCTCGGCTCATAGTCCCTCCAAAGACAGTAAAATCCTGTGCAAAGACAAATACCAGACGACCGTCGATCTTACCATATCCGGTTATCATGCCATCGCCTAAGATCTTGTTCTTGTCCATCCCAAAATCATGACAACGGTGGGTGACAAGTTTATCGGTTTCGACAAAGGAATTAGGATCCATCAGAATCAGTATTCTCTCCCTTGCGGTCAGACGGCCTGATTTGTGGATTTTAGCAATCTTATCGACTCCGCCACCGAGTTCAGCTTTCCGATTCTTCTCTTCTAACTCACGATAACTTTCTTCCAGTGTTTGCATAGGCAAAATAATTCATTTCAGTTTGATCATTATCTGATGGGCGTTAACGGTGTCGCCTTCCCTGACCAGGATTTCATGAACTGTTTTATCACCTGACGCTTTGAATTCACTCTGCATTTTCATGGCTTCCACAACAATAAGCGTTTGCCCCGTTTTCACGGCTTCACCAACCGAAACCGGGATCTTTACTACTTTCCCGGGCATAGGAGAGGCTACATTGTCGTCGCCTTCCAACTCAAGGCCTTTACTCCTGCTCCGGATATATTTCGTCTCAGCGTCAACGATCTCTGTATTAAATGTCCTGGCGAACGTATTTACTATATACTTCTTACTTGTATCCCCTCCGATAAGTTCGATATTATATGAGTTACCCTTATATAAAATTGAATATACTCCCGGTTCAACCATCACGATGTCAATATCATATTTATGACCATCGACTGCGATCAGCGCTTTTGTTCCGGCTCTGCTCAGGAGTTCTATTTTCGCGGTGCGGGATTCAATATTGATTTCGTATGTCATGGTAATTAATTAATGACGAAGGACATTCCGCTTCTGTCCAAAAGCTTTCCATCCGGAAGTCATTTTCCCGTTTTCTTTCCGGTGCTGTAACTTTTCCAGCTTGTCAATATAATCGATGAATGCAGCTATCATGGCCATATCTTCACAAGCGGTTCCACAGGATCTCGGAGTGAAAAGGTGTCCGTTATTTTCTTCAATAAAATGGGTATTATACTTTCCGCTGATAAATGCCGGCGCTTCCATAATCCGTTCCAGGAATTTAATGGAAGTCTTTACTCCCGTTATCTTGTATTCATACAATGCGCGTCTCATCCGGGCAATAGCTTCTTCCCTTGAAATTCCCCAGGAAATAAGCTTGGATATCATGGGATCATAGTAGATAGGAATCTCATAACCCTCATATACATATCCATCCGACCTGACTCCCAGTCCGAGAGGTTCGGTAATATGCTTGATCACTCCAGGATTAGGCATGAAATTGTTCTCAGGATCTTCGGCATATATCCGGCATTGGATGGCGTGTCCGTGTTGCTTAAGGTCTTCCTGCCGGAAAGAAAGCGGCAGGCCGTTTGCGATGTTGATCTGCTCTTTAACCAGGTCAACGCCGACAACACGTTCAGTTACCGGATGTTCGACCTGTAGCCGGGTATTCATTTCAAGGAAATAATAATCAAGGTTGTCACTGACGATGAACTCTATGGTTCCTGCACCTTCATAACTGACAGCTTTGGCTGCCGCAATGGCCTTATCACCCATTTCTTTCCTGAGTTCAGGAGTCATCAGCGGAGATGGCGTTTCCTCGATCACTTTCTGATGACGGCGTTGAATGGAGCACTCCCGTTCAAAAAGATGGATCACATTTCCATGCTGATCGGCCAATATCTGGAATTCAATATGATGGGGCGATTCGATGTATTTTTCTATATAGACTGAATCATCTCCGAAAGCATTCATGGCTTCCGATTTTGCCATATGGAACATAGGCAGCAGGTCATCCATGTTTTTTACCAGTCGCATTCCCTTGCCGCCGCCACCCGCCGAGGCCTTGATCATGACCGGCAATCCAATTTCACTGACTGTACCGAGCGCTTTATTTTCGTCTGTCAGTTTTTCAGTGGTACCCGGAACAACCGGTACACCTGATTTTATCATTGTCTGCCTGGCGGTGATCTTGTCTCCCATAGTTGTTATGGCAAACGGCCCCGGACCGATGAATTTGATCCCTTCCCGGCTGCAACGCTCTGAAAACCCGGCATTCTCAGATAAAAAACCATAACCCGGATGTATGGCATCGGCGCCGGATCTTTTGGCCACGTCAATTATGGCATCCATATTTAAGTAGCTTTCCCGTGAAGGGGATGCACCAATGTACCAGGCCTCATCGGCATATCTAACGTGCATTGCTTTTCTGTCGGCATCGGAAAATACCCCTACTGTCACAATACCAAGCTCCCTGCATGATCTCATAATTCTGACTGCGATCTCCCCGCGGTTCGCAATTAATACTTTTCCGATCATATAGTTCGATTGATCAATCCGGGTTACCCCGTTAACTTATTCTTTTTGAATATAAGAGGCCGAAAGTATAAAAAAAAGGTTTTCAACTAAAAAAACATCTATATATTTAAGGATATTTAACATTTTAAAATGGTGCGTGACGAATCAGGATTATAAGCATAAGGATATTTTTTTCGACATTTGCATCCGGATTTCCGGATTGAAAATGAAACGGATTTTTATCACAGTTGCAATATTGATGATCACAACTTCTTCCTGCCGGAATGATGCCGGCCAGGCGGGGAAGAAACCGTCCGTCGCTGAATCCTCCGCTTATGATATTAATGTTTCCTATGATCCGCTGCTGACCGAACTTGATCTTTTAAAGGAGGATCATTGCATGGAAGGAGCCTCTCTGGGTTACCTTTTTATCGATTGTACCGGGAAAGTCCCTCAGACTGTTGCAGAACAGTCGCCGGCGAAGCCCCTTATTCCTGCATCAACTTTAAAGCTTTTTGTTACAGGTGCAGCTCTCGAGATCTTCGGAAAACCTATAATTCCCGAAATCACTATCACAAACCTGATGAGCATCAACTGGAGATCGTCAAGGATCCTGAGAAAAATAGGAGGAGAAATATATCAGAAAAGCACCACCACGGCCGGTGCAAAGGCGATCATCGAATTCTGGAAAACCAAGGGTATTGATACCAGGGGTATGTATCTGGACGATGGCAACGGGCTCTCCAGAAATGATGCTATCTCACCACGTCAACTTGTTGATGTTCTATATGTTATGCAAAGCTCTCAGTACTTCCAGTATTTTTATGAATCACTTCCCCTGTCGGGGATTACCGGAACACTCCGTAAAGCGATGAAAGGAACGACAGCACAGGGGCGTATCAGGGCTAAAACAGGTACCATTGCCAGCGTAAAGAGTTTTGCAGGTTATGCGCATACACTTTCCGGCCGGAAACTGATTTTTGCCATAATCGTCAACGGATTTGAATGCCGCCCCCGCCTGATGAAACAAAAACTTGAGTCTGTCCTTGTGAAAATGGCCGAGTTGTAAATGGTTAAGTATTCTCCGGCTTTCCGTTATACGAACGCCTGCAACTCATAAAGTTTCCGGTATACTCCATTCGCTTCCAGAAGACTGTTATGGGTTCCGCGTTCCATGAGTTGTCCGTTTTGAAGAACAATAATCTCATCGGCGAACTGGATCGTTGACAGCCGGTGTGCAATTACAATGGAAGTGCGGTTCCTCATCAGGTTTTCAAGCGCCTGCTGCACCAGACGTTCCGATTCGGTATCCAGGGCTGAAGTGGCCTCGTCGAGGATCAAGATAGGCGGATTCTTCAGAACAGCCCGTGCTATGCTCAGCCGCTGACGTTGTCCTCCGGATAATTTAACACCACGGTCACCGATACTCGTCTCATAACCGAACGGCATACGTTCAATGAATTCGTGGGCATTGGCGACTTTGGCTGCTGCCGACACCTCCTCAAGCGTCACCTTCTCCATACCGAAGGCAATATTGTTAAATACGGTATCATTAAAAAGTATGGTCTCCTGTGAAACAATTCCCATCAGTCCCCGGAGATCGTTGATGTTCAGGTCGCGTATATCCGTACCGTCGATCAGTATCTCGCCCTGGTTACAGTCATAGAACCTCGGCAAAAGGTCAACTAATGTGGATTTCCCTCCGCCGGAAGGACCAACCAGTGCAATCGTCCTGCCTTTCGGAATGATAATATTTATATTGGTCAGCACCGGCTCCATGACATAGGAAAAGCTTACATTCCGGTAATTGATCTCAGAACGGAAATCCTTTTTGGTCAGAGCATGAGGTTTTTCAACGATCACCTCCGGTTCATTCATCACATGCTGGATACGCTCGACCGAAGCAGCGCCTTTCTGAATATTATAAAATGCCTGTGTTATGGATTTCGCCGGAGGAATTACCTGGGAAAAGATGACAAGGTAAACAAGAAAGACCGAGGCGCTTAACAGATTTCCCGGAGTAAAGACAAGCTGTCCGCCATACCACAGAACCGCAGTGAGGACTACTGCTCCCAGAAATTCACTGAGCGGGGATGCCAGATCACGTTTCCGGTACAGATTGACCATAAGCCGTGCGTACTCCTGGTTCATCTTGCGGAAACGCATGTCGGCAAATTCAATAGCGTTAAATGCCTTTATTATCCTTAATCCTGATATGGTCTCTTCTATCATTGATAAAATAAGACCCATCTTTTTTTGTCCCTTTACAGAGGTTTTTTTCAGGCTTTTACCAATCCGTCCGATTAAAAATGAACTTATGGGAAGGATGATCAGAACATAAAGAGTTAAAGTAGGACTTATGATAAACAGAACCACGAGATATGAAATGATCTGAATGGGATCCCGGAAAACCATTTCAAGAGAGGTCATGATCGACCATTCAATCTCCTGAACATCGGTCGTGATCCTGGAAATGATATCCCCCTTCCTCCGTTCACTATAGTAAGAAAGTGGAAGGATCAGCACTTTCTGATACAGGTTATTGCGGATATCCCGAACGACATAGTTTCTGACTTTTGCAAGAAAATACATCGAAAGATACCTGAAGAGATTACGCAGGAAAAATAGAACTATAACCGTCAGACCAATATAAAACAGCATCTTTTTTTCACCATAATAGTCGATCATCTGTCCGAAATAATAATAAAAGTTCTCCCGGATGGAATCTCCGCTGAAGGAATGAAGATCAGTGAAATCAAGGGGGGCAGGCTTCGGGGGACGTTTGGTGCGCTGAAAGAGCATGTCCACAACCGGGATGAAAAGTGTAAAGGAGACGAGTGAAAACAGCACTGAAAGAATATTAAACAGGATATTGAGAGATGCATTGCCCCAGTATGGCAATACATAACGCAGGATCTTCATCAGGTTTTTCATCGGAACAAAGTTAAAAGTTTCCGGGAATTTATTTTTTCTTAACAGATTTACATTCCTGCATATTAAAATATATTATCTTTGTACCCTAACAAAAGAGTCAGTCATAAATCATCAGGTCATGAAAAAAATTTTCATTCTATTTGGATTTTCCTTATTGATTGTACTTTCCGCCTGTAAAAAAAGCGAAAATAATCCACCTCCCGAGAATGCGAATTTTAACTTTAAAAGCCTGACAGCTCAGGATACCATTATAAAAGTAAATGGGATAACCTCTATTACAGCTAATGCCACAGGTGATGGATTAACATATCACTGGAGCGCAACTTACGGAACCTTTATCGGAAACGGGCAGACCGTTCAGTGGACTGTATGTCATTCCGACCGGTTCCAGATCACATGTGAAGTTTCTGACAAATATAGCAATGTGGCTTCCAAGCAGATCTATATTAATGTGCAGAATTAGCCGTATCTCCCTTTTATTCCTGATTATTTTTACCTTCATTTCCCTGAGGTCTGTCTTTGGACAATGTTGTTCAACGGGTAGTCCGGTCGGTGCATCGGTCTATATCGGTGTGCTTAACAAAAATACGCTCAGACTGATTACCTTTTACAGGTACAGCTTTTCTGATACCTATTATGAAAGCAACCATAAGGCCGGCGAACCGACCCAGTTAAAATCGGCATACTACAATTTTGCCGGACTTGCCCTGGCATACGGCATCACAAAACGTCTGACGGTGGAGGCTGACTGGGGCTATTTCTTTAACAAAACACAGGTCTTTAATGCCATCGACTATCAGGAAAAAGGTTATGGATTTTCAAATGGCGGCGTTACTTTCAAATATGGGGTTTTCATAAAACCTGTCCAACAAATTGAGCTTACAGCGGGAGCCGGGATCAGGTATCCTTTTACGACCAAACCTCTTGTTGTGGATGGAGTTCAGCTTTCAAGGGATGTACAGCCGTCGACCAACGCTTTTGCAGCGACAGGATTATTGTTTTTCAACAAAGGATTTCCTTCGGTTACTATCAGGCTTTTCACAATCAACAGATATGACTACAATTTTGAAGGAATACAGGATTATCAGTACGGAAGCATTCTGATGAACTCAATCTTTGTGTCAAAAAAAATTGTAAAATATTTCTTCGGAATAGTTCAGCTACGAAGCGAATGGAAGACCAACGACAAAGATAACGGGAAGAATGTCGTTAATTCGGGATATTTTCTCCTGACCTTGTCCCCTCAATTAAGTTATTCGATAGCCGGACAATGGAATGTGACATTTGTTTTTGATGTTCCGGTATATAAAAACTACAACGGAAAACAGATGACTCCGAAATATTCTATGGCGCTTAGTCTCACACGGGATTTCAATCTTGCTAAAAAACCCTCTCCTCCACCTGTAAAGAATCCGTAAGTCATCACACGTAACGGTCGAAACGATCGTTATGGCCGAAATGAATGTTCAGATCATTATGTCATACCGATCATCACGATCAATAACCGACATTTAAGTATCTTTGCGGCATGGAATCAACCCGTCAACAAAAAATTGCCCGGCTTGTACTGAAGGAAACAGGTCTGATTTTCCAGCAGGAATCACGCGAATTATGCAGGGGAGCACTTGTAACTGTCACCAAGGCAAATATCACGAGCGATCTTTCCGTGGCCAGGATCTATTTAAGTCTGTTTGCAACCAATGACAAAAAAGCGTTGCTCGATCATATCCGCCAGCATGGAAAAGAGATTCGCCATCATCTGGGAAACTGGGTACATAACCAGTTACGCATTATTCCCGAATTGCAGTTTTTCTTAGATGATTCTCTTGATTATATTGACAAAATTGATGACCTTCTGAAATCGTGATATTCCGGCCGGTTCTGCCGGTTTAACAGATTGCCATGCAGTACGATCCGATAAAAAAATCCCTTGGTACATTTTTTAACAAGACACCATTCCTCCGTATCTTGTTCTACAAACTGCTTGATCTTCTTTTACTCCGTTCCTGGCATGTTAAAAGGGAACTGAAAACCTGGGTTAAAGGATTTCAGAAAACCGGTACAGGATGCTGGATGCTGGATGCCGGATCGGGATTCGGGCAATATACCTGGTTTCTCTCCGATCTGGTCAAAGATGCTTATATTCTTGCGGTTGACGTCAAAGAGGAACAGATTGAGGATTGTAATGCATTTTTTATAAAAGCCGGGAAAAACGAGGTATTGTTTGAAAAAGCCGATCTGACGACCTTCTCAAAACCTGATAAATTCAACCTTATCCTTTCGGTGGATGTAATGGAACATATTGAAGAGGATGAAAAAGTTTTCAGGAATTTTTATGACTCGCTGACTCAGGAAGGAATGGTGCTGATTTCAACCCCTTCCGATATGGGCGGATCAGATGTTCATGACCATGGCCGGGAGGATTCCTTTATTGAGGAGCATGTCCGCAACGGTTATAATATTAACGAAATCCAGGAGAAATTAAAGAGAGCGGGTTTTTTCAGGACTGAAGCCCGTTACACGTATGGAAAACCCGGGCAGCTTGGTTGGAAATTGTCAATGAAATTTCCAATCCGGATTTTAAATATATCGAAACTGTTTTTTATCCTTCTCCCTTTCTATTATCTGATCACATTTCCTTTTGCACTATTGTGTAACAAACTTGATGTTGTCATTCCCCAACCGACCGGTACCGGACTGATCGTAAAGGCCTGGAAATAAATCCGGATTAAGGATCAGGGGTCAGGAGTTATCTCTGTTTGGTTCAGGGTATTTTGTAACTTCGCTGAAAAATTGCTTTGAACTTCCCGTTTTATATAGCCCGCCGTTATCTTATATCGAAAAAATCACACAATATTATCAATATTATCTCCGCAATCTCAGTGGTGGGAGTCACCATCGGTACCATGGCTTTGATCATTGTCCTGTCAGTTTTTAACGGATTTGAGAAACTAGTGGTTTCCCTTTTCAGCTCATTTGATCCCGACCTCGCTATCACGGTAAAAGCCGGAAAGACATTCACCACTAATGATATCTTTGAACAGAACCTTCGTAAAATCCCCGGAGTGCTGTATCTGACGGAGGTCATAGAAGAAAATGCCCTTCTGAAATACAAGGATAAACAGTCAATTGTAACTATAAAAGGGGTTAGTGAAGATTTTACCGAGATGACCGGGATTGATACGATGATCAATGAAGGAAAATTCTTATTGCAGGAAGGAACACAGGATTTTGCCATATTAGGATATGGTGTTGCCGGTACACTTGGTACAAACCTGAACGACTTTTTAAATCCTGTCTCCGTTTACGTACCCCGGCGTACATCAAACTTTTCCACAGGGATGGAGAATGCATTTAACACAGGAACTATTTTCCCTTCAGGATATTTTTCCATCCAACAGGAGTATGATGTAAAATATGTGATCCTGCCCCTAAGGTTTGTCAAAAAACTCATGGAATACGACAAAGAGCTGACGGGCATTGAAATCGGGCTTAAGAGAAATGCTGATGCCGGCGCAGTACAGCAACAGGTCCAGGAAGCGGTGGGTGATCGTTTTTTAGTCAGGAACAGGTACCAGCAGCAGGAATTTCTTTTCGGGATCATGAAAACAGAAAAGTGGGTGATATTCATGATTCTGACTTTCATCCTGATCATTGCCACATTCAATATGACCGGATCCCTCTCAATGCTTATCCTGGATAAAAAGAAGGATATTGCCACTCTACGGGGTCTCGGGGCCGGGAAACCTGCGATAAGGAGGATTTTTCTGTTCGAGGGGATGATGATTTCGTTTACAGGAGCTTTTTCAGGGCTTTTTCTTGGAGCGATTGTCTGCTGGCTTCAGATGAAATACGGACTGATCAAGTTAGGTTCGCCCGAGAGTACTTTTGTGGTAAGCAGTTACCCGGTAAATATGCAATGGCAGGATTTTATCTATGTTATGCTGACTGTCCTGACCATTGGCTTCCTGGCTTCCTGGCACACTGTATTTAACATGCGTAAGATAGATACGGTTATAATCCATGAGGAATAAATTTATCAACCATTGATTTTCAAGGTGATTAATCAGGTTGAAGCAACCGGGAAGAGTTATAACTTGTCTTTTGTTCATAATTCTTCTGCGGTATTTAATTTTTTTATTATTTTTGTTAGGTTAATAAATTCCGGATCAAACATAAGTACATCAAAACATGCGACACTATTTACGCTTAACTGTAACACTTTTTCTTGTTTTATTTATACTGCCGGTTTATATTTTCGCCGGCGATTTTCAGATAAACAACGGTAAATCTGAAGTCAGATTTACGGCAGCCTCAACCCTGCAGCTCTCCTTTACAAGTCAGGTTTCGTCACTCCGGTTCCAGAATGTCTTCACAAAAAAAGGAACATTTACCGAACTGTTCATTGATGATCATGGCAAGTGCAGCACTACCGGTGATCCCGACCTGCCAACATACCACAAACTGATTGAAGTTCCCGTTGGTGCAGATTTCGAAGTTGTTGTGACGGGCCGTCACTATAAAGAGTATAAACTGAGTGACCTCGGAATAGTAAATCCCATCATGCCTCTTCAGGCTTCCGTTTCCAAAGCAATTACCGATCCGGATCAGATTCCGTTCATTTATAATGAATCGACATATCAGCTCAACAGATGGCTTGGTGAACCACTGGTCAAAGTCACAACTGCAGGCATTATGCGCGATGTTCATCTCGCGATGATCGAAGTCTCTCCTGTTCAGTATAATCCGGTGGCAAAATCGATCAGGGTCTATGAAAACATCGATGCAACGGTGATCTTTAAAAATGCTGACCTTGTTTCGACACTCTGGGAACAACGAAAATTTTATTCCCCGTATTTCGGGAGATTGTATAATACTATCGTTAATTACGACCCTCCTGCCGATTCGCTGATAATGTACAATCCCGTTACCTACGTCATCGTCTCCCCCCCTACATTTAAGATGACACTTAAACCTTTTATATGGTGGAAGACTCAGAAAGGATTTAAAGTTATTGAAGCTTACACTGATAATCCTGAAGTAGGAACCACTGCCACATCAATAAAAAATTACCTCCATAACTTATATCATAATCCACCTGCAGGTTACAATCCTCAGAGTTTTGTCCTCATCGTGGGAGATGTTGCACAAATCCCGGCTTCCTCCAACTCCGGCCAGGCTACCGACCTCCGTTATTGCGAATACACAGGCGATAATATTCCTGAGGCCTTCTACGGACGTTTTTCAGCTATCAATGACGTTCAACTTCAATCGTATATCGACAAGACCATGGAATATGAGAGATATTTGTTCCCCGACGATACTTTTCTTGGTGAATGTGTCATGGTTGCCGGTTATGATGCAGGCGGAAACGGATTAACTTATGGTAACGGTCAGATCAATTACGGAACGGAAAATTATTTCAACACTGACCATAATCTGCTATCCCATACATACCTTCAACCCGAACCTCCCGGAGAAAACTATTCGCAGGATATCCGTAATGATGTTTCCAACGGAGTCTGCTATGCAAATTATACCGCCCACGGCGCAGTGAACGGATGGTCGGATCCTGCCTTCAACAGCGGTCATATTGCGGCCCTGCAGAATGAGCATAAGTATCCGTTAATGGTCGGGAATTGCTGTGTCACTTCTTCATTCAACCTGGCTTGTTTTGCCGAGGAGATCACGCGCGCCATTCACAAGGGCGCTCTGGGATATATAGGCGCCTCAAACAATTCATACTGGGATGAAGATTACTGGTGGGGTGTCGGATTTAAAAGCCTTTCCGTCCACCCGCCTTATATGCCTCAGCATCTGGGGGCATATGATGTAACTTTCCATGACAGAGGGGAACCTGTGGAAAAATGGTTCGTTACTCAGGGACAAATGGTCGTTGGCGGAAATATGGCAGTACAGGAATCGAACTCAGGCATGAAACAATATTACTGGGAAATCTATAATCTGATGGGAGATCCTTCCGTGAGCATATATTTTTCCATTCCACCTGCTCTTACCGCTTCTTATCCTGAAAGTCTTACCCCGACAGATACTTCGCTTACAGTGACCTCCGAACCCTGGTCGTATGTTGCTCTTTCGGTAAACGATTCCATCCTTCTTGATGCAAAGCTGGTTGATTCAGCAGGAACAGCAACTTTTATGTTCGATTCCCTGTCATCTTTCACCCAGATAAAGATCGTCATTACAAAGCAGAACAGGAAACCCGTTATCGACAGTCTTCCTGTTCAACCTTTTTCAGTTACACTCTCCATCGAACCGCAAAACGTGTGCATCGGCGATACCTCGTGGCTGACTGTCGAGGTATCAGGCGGTTCAGGTGATTATACCTATCACTGGACACCGACAACATATCTGAGCGATACCACCAGCGCCACACCCTATGCTATTGCTCTCGAAAACATATCTTATACCGTGACCGTCGATGATGGAGTTAACGTGGTAACTTCGTCACCAAAGGATATTACAGTTAATGAACGGCCGGAAACACCGGTAATTACCCTTGCCGGGGACTCGCTTGTTTCCGACGCTGCCGAAGGAAATCAGTGGTATGCCGATGGTGTTGAGCTCACCGGTGAAACGGAACAGACAATCACTCCTTCATTCAGCGGGAACTATTATGTGATCGTGTCTGATACCTCGTTTGAATGCTCTTCCTTACCTTCAAATGTGATTCCTTATTACATGACATTTGCTCAGGAACCTGATATACAGAGCATGGTTCAACTGTACCCCGTTCCGAGCAAGGATCATCTGAACATTATTTGCCGGGTGACCGAAACAGGATTACTCCGCATTAAACTCGTTGATGCTTTTGGGAAAGATATCAGGATCATCCAGGATCAAACCGAAATACCTGCCGGAACATATTCGACCATGGTTTCCTGTTCTGATCTTGCTACGGGTATGTATTATTGCCGGATTCAAACAAAATCATACAGCATTGTCAAAAAAGTAATTATAACCAGATAAATTAAGACCTTTATTTATGAAAAAGACCCTGCTAATAGTTATTTTCCTGGCGTATACTTTTGCCGGATTCAGTGATCATTGGGTAACGATCAGCTCGTCAACCCCTTCACCCTTGAAGACCCAACTTGTTTCATCGACGGTTGACCGGTCGGTGGTTCATTTTACCCTGGATGGTTTCTCTCTTGCCGAAGTCAATACGCCGAAAGGAACGGCAAATGTAGTAGTAATAGATAATGCAACACCTATACTGGAGTCGGGAGCGCCTGATCTTCCAAAGGTCACAGCTTCGCTGATAATCCCGGACCTCGCTGAGATGAGCACACGGATTATTTCTTCAAGTTACCGTGATTTTGAAAACATAATGATTGCACCTTCCAAGGGAGTGATCATGCGTGACCAGGATCCGGCAAATGTACCTTTTCAGTTTGGCAAATCATACGAAACTGATAAATTTTATCCCGGGTCACTTGCAGATATAAGGACTCCATATATTGTACGTGATTTCAGGGGACAGACAGTCATCGTTTACCCGTTCCAGTATAATCCGGTATCCAAAACACTGAGGGTTTATTATGATATTACCGTTGAACTCTATAAATCGGGTGAAACAGGGATCAATCCTTTTTACAGGAATCCCGGTGAAACCAGGGTATTTCCTGAATTCGGGTTTGTATATAATAACCAGTTTCTCAACGCAGATTCACCCGATTATACTCCTGTGGGCGAGTATGGAAGAATCCTGGTCATTTCGCACGGACCCTTCATGAGTACAGTTCAGCCCTGGGTCGACTGGAAAAAGTCGATCGGCTATCCAACCGAACTGGTAGATGTTGCGTCGATAGGGTCATCCGCCTCCGTCATAAAAACTTATATCGCCGGTTATTATGCCGAGCACAGCGATCTTGCATTCGTACTTCTGGTCGGCGACGCTCCACAGATCCCCACAAACCAGGGCGGAGGTCTAGGCGGTCCTTCCGACAATGCTTATGGTTATCTGGTCGGTAACGATCATTATTCGGATGTGTTTATCGGTAGGTTTTCGGCTGAGAATGTTGCCCACGTACAGACACAGGTTGAGCGGTCGGTAAACTACGAAGCCAATCCGCAGCTCAGGACCGACGACTGGTATACCACAGTTATCGGGATTGCCTCAAACCAGGGTCCGGGTGATGATAACGAAATGGATTATCAGCATATCCGCAATCAGCAGACCAAATTATTAGCTTACACGTACACCTGGAATCCTGAATTTTTCGACGGCTCCCAGGGAGGCAATGATGCACCGGGAAACCCGACCGCCACACAGGTTGCAACAGCAGTCAATGAGGGCTCTTCCATGATCATCTATACCGGTCACGGAAGCACGACCGCATGGAGCACGTCCGGATTCAGCAATTCAACAGTAAACACTCTCACCAACCAGGATAAGCTGCCGTTTATCTGGTCGGTTGCCTGTGTCAATGGTGAATTTATGAATACGACCTGTTTCGCCGAAGCCTGGCTCCGCGCCACCAAAAACGACCAGCCTACGGGAGCTATTGCATTCCTGGGAGCAACCATAAATCAAAGCTGGAATTCTCCTATGGCCGGCCAGGATGAGATGACGGATATACTCGTAGAGACATATCCCAGCAACATAAAACGGACATTTGCCGGATTATCCATGAACGGATGTATGAAGATGATAGATCAGTACGGAACCGATGGCGCCAACATGGCAGATACCTGGACCGTTTTCGGTGATCCGACCATCGTAGTCCGCACCGCAAATCCCGATACCATGCTGGTGTCGCATAACACTTCCTTTATGGTCGGAGATACATCATTAACGGTTCTTTGCAACCTGCCAGGAGCTAGGGCTACGGTTACATTGCACGACTCCATTCTTGCAACCGATCTCATTGTCGACAGCACCTTAACACTGAACTTTGCACCTCTTCAGACCGAAGGGGATACCGTTCACCTGCTTGTCTTCGCATACAATTATATTCCTTACCATGCAGAAATACTTGTCAGCGGTGCTGCTCCTCTGACAGCCGATTTCACCGGATTCCCGACTGAGATTTTTGAATTTGATACCGTTCACTTCACCGACGGTTCAACAGGAGGCGCAATAAGCTGGCTGTGGAATTTCCCGGGCGGCAACCCTGCAACCTCAACCGAACAGAATCCTGCAGTGGTTTATGAAAACGATGGTATATACGATGTTCAGCTTATTGCCGGTAACGGATCAACATACGATACTCTTACAAAAATCGAGTATATCCATGTTGACTTCACTTCATCTGCCGGAAAGGAACTACAACCTCTCGCTTGTACCGTGAATCCAAATCCCGGTAACGGGAACTTTATCCTGAACATCACGAATGGTCAGCAGGATCAACTGAATATCCAGATATTCAACATGGTCGGCAACACCGTTTACCAGGAGACCAATATTCCGGTAACCGGATCATTGAAAAAGACAATTAACCTTACCAACCTGTCGCAAGGTATCTATTTTCTGAAGATAAAGGGAAGCGAAACGACCCTCACTCAAAAGATCATGATACAGAGATAGGGATTTGTCGATCTCAGAAAAGAAAAGAGGCTGTCTGTAAATTATTTTTATCAGGCAGCCTTTTTTTATTCGGGTTCCGTGGTTGCCTTCGTTTTAATGACGTGGTAGATCTCTTTGTTGTCTTCGCTGTAAATAAAGGCAAGTACCCAGCAATGAGATGAATTCCAGTTTGAGGGGAATTGAAAGGAATATAACTTATTGTAAGTTTTGGAAAGGTCGACTGACGTCGTAAGTTGTTCACCCCAGTTGCCGTTTAAAGTCCCGCGCAACATATCCATAAAAACATAGTCATGGATGATTGGAACAGGGCCGGCAAGAGTGTCTTTATTTTGTTGCGGCGAGATTATGCTGTCTTCAAGGATACATGCCACAAGATTAAAAGTGCCCTGTAATTGCAGCAGGAACCTTGTATCGATGCTGGCGGTCAATGTACGGGTACTTGCGTTAAAAGAGTTTTTCATGGTCATGATGGCGGCTTTGGGCAGTTCGACTGCTGCCTGGATCGCTCCTCCCCAAAGTTTAGGGCTCATATAAATATTCTTTCCTTCGAAAAATGTCCGGTTTACCAAACCATTCGGGGCCGATTCGATCTTGAAATAATTGCTCCATTCTGTTCCTGCCTCAGTCCTGTAATCGGCAGTGAAATCCCCACTGGGATCGGGCGTGGCAAAGTAGGTTGCATGTACGGCAACTACGAACACCTGGTCTTTGTATAATTTTTCAAGATCGTGGGCATTGATGGTTGCAAGCGGACAGTTAACGCATTTATGACCTGTGTAATCTTCAAGAAGAACCATCCTTTTCGTTGTATCTCCTCCGGCCGGCCTGACGATTGCATATGGCTCCGATAACTTATCACATGCTTGAAAGAATAAGGTAGCTGAAAAAAATATCGGGTATATAAGTCTCAAAATTTTCATATCGAAATCCGGATTAAATCATTAAAAACTGCTGGTTACCGTTAACATCAAGCCGCTTGAGGCCGGAACATACCTGCAAACACCTCCCACACACAGTATCCCTTCACGCTGCCGGCCATATGACAACGAAATACGGGTAGTGTTATAAATAAATCCGGCGCTGAACAGGTAATAATGTAATCTCTGGCTATTCACAGGGTTTCCGTAATTCCACTGATCCATTGCAGAGACAAACCATTTCGGGGAAATGGTCAGCTCGAGCAGCCCTGCCACCCAGTTGCCTTTATCCTCTTTGGTCCAGAGGCCCTGTAATTCACCCCTGAGCGAGATTTTTTTTGTTATCAGGTAAGTCATATCGGCAACTCCGGTATGTGAATAAATTGTGCCGTATTGCTGGTTATGACCTTCAACAACATCCTTATTATAGCTGATATAATAATATGTGAATATCCCCTTCCATTTTTTACCGAATTTTTTTGTGATCTCCAGATTCACATCCTGGTAATACAGCTCGTTGCTGATCTTAAAAAAAGGAGCCGTATATCCCAGGGTTCCTGTCTGGTCAATTGTAGTTGAATCATTCAGCGGATTCTTGCCGATACCATTCACCTGTGCAAAGTTCAGGGCGACAGACAAACCATTCTTGCCTCCTAATCTGGAATTTTTTTTGAACTTCAGAGTGATTGTCCCGGCAAAGCCAAACTCGCCGTTAGGCTGTGTGGCGTATGGATACATTGAAGCAAGGGCATAAGAGTGCTCGGTGGTCACCGGAGGAAGGTAATTGATGTCAAGCTGGTTGTTTGTAACCGTCCTGTCGGATTTATAGCTCATGTTGTCGATCCGCTTTGCCTTCAGTGAGATTCCAAGCCCCGTTCTGGAATAGGAAAGACTTGCAAAAAGAGCATCGCCGTTTTTATAAATGTAATTGTTGATTGCCGAGGGATCGTTGATCTTATAAGCATATTCAGTAT
>Ga0172374_1000220_pt1 | contig 45940 bp, 39 predicted proteins | sample LakKiv3m_FD_114536 | JGI IMG/M metagenome (GOLD analysis project Ga0172374, IMG submission 114536) | Freshwater microbial communities from Kabuno Bay, South-Kivu, Congo - kab_092012_10.3m | ecosystem: Environmental > Aquatic > Freshwater > Lake | place: Democratic Republic of the Congo... | reverse complement strand
TTTATTACCTTTGTTCCAAAATCCTACCTTATGAAAAGGGCCTTCGTTTTTTCCATTATCTTGATTGCGTCGATCCCTGTTCTGCTGGCATCAGGCCAGGTTGATTCCATTGTCGATTCATTAAAGCATATAGATTCCCTGAACCAAAAGCTCATTGAGTTCACTGACCAGATCAAGGCGAATGAACAGCAAAGAATGGCTGATTCCATCAGGAAAATGGACCTCCGGAGGGAATTGGAACTCGTAACCGCAAGCGATTACCTCCAGCGTCAGGAGCTGCAGGAGCGGATCACTCAGCTTGAGCAGAAGGACTCCATCCGCAGAGAGGAGACCAGGCACCGTGCCGAAGCGATACGGAGCTCCAATGCCGGATTTCCCGTGGTCCCCTTTGGAGATACCATTCTGTGGATTTATGCCAAGATTGGAGCCTATACCCCAGCCGAACGGGCGGGAGCGATTACACAGAAAATTCAGCAACTGTATAAAAGAAGGCCCTATTATCCTGATTCCCTGTTTATTGTTGATGCCGGGTTTACAAAAGACCTGATCTACCGCGGAGTGATCATCATGAGTGTCACCGACCTCGATGCACTCATTAAAGGAGTCGATGCTAACGTTCTAGTAATTCAGTACCGGAAAACCATCAATCAGGCCCTTCTCGACCATATTAAAAACACCAGCCTGTTGAACATTTTGAAACGGGTTGGGCTTGTTCTGTTGGTCATCGGAGTCGTCGCATTACTTATCTTTTTAATTATCAGGCTATTTCGATTCACAAAGAAATATATCGAAACCCATCTTGCCAAATTCCTCAGGGGCTACAAAATCAGGAATTATGAGTTTATATCAAAGGAGAAATTGCTGAAGGCGATTCTCTGGTTGAACACGATCATCAAGTACTTCTTGTTTGTCCTGGTGATTTACATGGCGTTACCATCATTGTTCAGCATTTTCCCTGTAACTGAATCCTGGGCTGACACCCTGTTGGGCTGGATCATTCATCCAGTACTGACCATCCTGAAAGCCTTTGTGAACTATCTTCCCAACCTGATCACCATCATCATTGTGGTGGTGGTGGTGATTTATATCGTTAAATTTCTGAAATACTTCGCCAGGGAGATCCAGTTGGGAAAACTTGCCATACGCGGATTTCATCCCGATTATGCCATGCCCACCTTCGGCATCGTGAGGTTTCTTTTCTACGCTTTCATGTTTGTCATCATTTTCCCTTACCTCCCAGGATCCGATTCCGATATTTTCAAAGGGGTTTCAGTCTTCCTCGGAGTGCTGGTGTCATTGGGTTCATCTTCAGCAATCAGCAATGTGGTGGCCGGACTGGTCATAACTTACATGCGTCCTTTCAAGATAGGAGACCGGATCAAAATTGGCGACGTAACCGGAGATGTCATTGAAAAGACGCCATTGGTAATTCGGTTGCGAACCATTAAAAACGAGGAGATCACCATTCCAAACAGCCAGATCCTTACCAGTCATACCGTGAATTTTACCGCATCAGGAAAAAACCTCGGTTTGATCCTTCATACCACCGTGACGATCGGGTACGATGCCCCGTGGAAACAGGTCCACGAGTTATTGATCACAGCGGCTACATCAACAAAGGGTATTTTATCAGAACCCAGGCCATTCGTCCTGCAAACCAGTCTGGACGATTTTTATGTCTCCTATGAGATCAATGCCTACACGAAATCCCCGGAAAATGCTGCCATGATTTATTCAGATCTTCATCGAAACATCCAGGATAAATTCAATGAAGCAGGAGTGGAGATCATGTCCCCACACTATGAGGCTCTTAGGGATGGGAACCAGATAGCCATTCCTCCGGAGAACTTGCCGAAGGACTATTCCCCATCGGGTTTCCGGATCCATGACAACCTTGAAAAATGATCAGTAACACCCCATCAATAACGACCTATATGCGCAACACGATTCCGCTTAACAAGAGACCGGTGGATTATATCTACATTGCCTTCTTCATCCTGAACCTCTTGTTCATCACATACATCGTTGATCTTGAACAAATTGTGATAAAAGATCCGGCCAATTTTCAGTACCCGCTCTGGCCGCTGCCTTTTTTAGTTGACATGGTGCACTGGTGGGGGACCACGTTTGATCCGCTCCAATGGTACCGGCCTGTCTGGTGGCAAGCCACGATCTGGTTGGATGTCCTCCTGTTCGGGCCCTATTACCTTTTGGCCATCTTTGCGTTTATCAAAGGGAAAGAGTGGATTCGCATTCCCACCATCATTGTGATGTCCATTCTCTTCACCAATGTCACCATCATCTGCAGTGAGGAGATCTGGGGGCCAACGCCTGCGCTCAACCTGCCCCTGGTGTTGCTGGCAAACGCTCCCTGGTTTCTATTTCCGGTTTTCCTGATCTGGAAAATGTGGAAACATCCCAATCCTTTCACCAAATAACCGTGATATGCTGCCACTTTTTTCTTCCTATTTTTTGAAAGGAATTCCTGTCAAGAACAGGGTGATCATGCCCCCTATGGTGATTTATGGCAATAACACCGAGGATGGGCTCATCACGCGTAAAAACCTGGAACATTACCGCGAAAGGGCTGAAGGAGGTGCAGGGATCATCGTGCAGGAAGCCACAGCAGTCAATAAACATGGCAGGCTGGCCAAAAATCAGATAGGGATCTGGTCCGATGACCATATAGAGGGACTCAGCCACATCCCGGAGATCATCAAAAGCTACGGGGCGGTCTCCCTGGTTCAGTTGCATCATGCCGGGCTGCTTTCGCCCGAAACGGTCACGGATGAACCCCTGGGACCTTCTGCAAACCCTCAGTATCCCAATGCCCGAAGCTTAAACATTGATGAAATCCAGGCCATCCTCGAAGATTTTATCCGGGCTGCTGTCAGGGCACAGCAGGCAGGATACGACGGGGTTCAGATCCATGGCGCTCATGGCTATTTGCTAAGCCAGTTTGCTTCAGCTTACTATAACCATCGTGAGGATGAATACGGAGGCCCGGTGGAGAACAGGATGAAATTGTCTGTTGAGATCATTGAGGGGATCAGGAAGGCATGCGGAAACTCTTTTCTCATCACCTTCCGGATGGGGGCAAACTCCCCGGCACTTGAGGATGGCAAGGAGATCGCACATTTGCTTGAAAAGCAATCCATTGATCTGCTGGATGTCTCCCACGGCGGTTCGCTGGTCACGCTTCCAAGGCCACCAAAGGAGTTTCCCTACAACTGGATCTGCTATTCAGGCACAGAAATAAAAAAAACAGTAAAACTTCCGGTTGGGGTTGTCAATGAGGTCCGTACCCCCAGAAGGGCAAACTACCTGATAGAGAATAATCTGGCTGATTTTGTCAGCATTGGACGTCCCCTCCTCGCTGATCCGCATTGGGCCAGCAAAGCCCAGCATCATGAAGAGATGATCGTCTCGTGCCTTAATTGCAAACCACGTTGTAAGTGGTACACTGATAGCACCCTTTGTCCTGCTTATATCATCCGGATGAGGAAGAATGCTACCTGATTGAATCCAACTTTACCATCAGGGTCCGTACCAACTCCTTGTATTGCTTAAGGTTCGCTGTATCAACAGGTTCTGCCGGTGGCGACTCCATCTTCAACGGATCAACCGCGGTATTGTTCTTATATACCCGGAAATCGAGGTGAGGTCCAGTAGCCAATCCGCTGCTTCCAACATATCCGATCACATCCCCTTGTTTGACAAACTTACCGGCCTGAATTCCTTTTGCATAACCCGAAAGGTGGCCGTAACCTGTTGAATAGACGCTATTGTGCCGGATTTTGACAAACCTTCCAAACCCTCCGTTCCACCCCGCCTGTATGATTTTCCCGTCTCCCAAGGCGACCACAGGCGTTCCGCGGGGAGCGGCATAATCCACTCCATGGTGAGGACGGTAAATTTTCAGAACAGGATGCTTACGTGAATTGCTGAAGCGGGAGCTGATCCTGGAAAAACGGAGAGGTGCCTTGAGGAAGGTCCGCTGAAGACTGGCTCCAAGTTCATCAAAATAGGTTCCGGTGCTATCCTGTACAAAATAGAATGCATAAAAATCATGACCGGATGAATTGAACCTCGATGCGATAATATTCCCTATTCCAACCTGAATAGTGTCAATGCTGAGGGCTTCATAGATCACGGTAAAGTTGTCTCCTTTCTGAAGTCCATAAAAATCTATTGTCCAAGCATATACATCTGCCATCTTCAAGGCAAGGTTGATATCAAGGCCCTCATCTACAAAGGCATTCCATAAGGATGAAGTGATGGTTCCCGAGTCCTTCCTGATCTCTTTTTTAACCACTTTCTTGTCAAGGTATACACGAAGAGAATCCCTGAAATCATAGACGACAAAATCGGTCAGGGTAATTTCATAGATGAAGTAAAGGGTCTTTTTCAGGCTGTCGCGCGATGTGATCACCGCGTACCTGTTTCCCGGCCGGATCTTTCTTACATCGAAAATCTGACGGGTGGTGCGGGCAATCCTGTCAATGGTTTGCAACGATACAAGAGGGGCAAGGATCTCAGAGAGGTTTTGATTTCTTTTTACTTCACCGTAGGTGATGTCCAGGGAATCGGTATTCAAATGGTACGCTCTTGAAGAGATTGAAGCAGGAACCACCTCCTCTGGTTGTTTCTCTCTGGAAAACATGATGATGACCCCGGTGAGCACGAGCATGAAAATGATCCCGGGAAAAATATATCTGAGCCACTCTTTTTTCATGTGGCAAAAATAAGGGATTCTGATCAATTGGTGAATTTCACATTGATCTTCAGGATCTCCGGCCGGTTCCCAAGCCTTAGCGGAGGCCCCCATGTCCCAAATCCCGACGAAACATAGAAATGGGTGTCACTGATCTTTTTATAACCCCAGCCCACCTCATAAATGGCATCGATTAGATAGGTCAGAGGCCACAGCTGTCCGTCATGGGTATGACCAGATAGTTGCAGATCGATGCCTAATTGTGAGTGATGTGCCAGGTTGAATGGCTGGTGATCCATGAGGATCACCGGATAGCCGGTATCCAGATCACCCAGGAGCTCTTCGATCTCTTTTCTGGGTTTTCCGGTGAAACGTGGCTTGTCGCGGTCGTCACGGCCAACCAGGTAAAAACGGTTCTGAATCAGCACTGCCGTATCACGAAGCATCCTGATACCATGATCCTCAAGGTACTTCACTGCTGCTTCCACTCCTCCTATGTATTCATGGTTCCCGGTGATTCCGTATACACCAAGCGGCGCCTCAATTCTGCTCAATGCTCCTCCCAGGTCATTACGGATGACCGGTGTCAGGTCCTCATCCACAATATCCCCTGCGAACAGAACCAGATCGGGAAGCAGGCTGTTGATCGTCTTAACCAGGCGGTTGGCTTTCCGGCTGGCAATGATCGTTCCTAGATGGATATCGGATGCCATCACGATGACAAGATCCCTTGGAACGGCCTTGGGTTTGGAGATCACCAGGTTCAGTTCTTTTACCCTGGGGATCCGGGCGTTGAGAAAACTAACAGCCACCAGTAATGAAGCAAGCCCGAGAATAATAAACAGAATGGTCAAACGGGTTTGTAAAGGGTCGGTATAAATCCATAAAGGAAAAAAATGCAGGAATGAATTCAGGAGTCGAAGCAAATCGATCAACACCACACTCAGGAAAAAGAACAGCATGAAACCTAACCAGAAAGAACCAATCCATGTGACGATGCCTGATAGGAGGGAAGGGTAGGCTCTCTCGAGAATCCGGGCCAGAATAAAAGTGGAAGCCAACCCCCAGAAGATCAGGGAAAACCAGGGACGCCATCCGGAGCCTGGCGGAATTGCCTGAAAACCGCGGATGAAAATATAAAAATTGACCGCTCCGTAGACGACCAGGACCACGGTCAGAAAAATCAGAAATTGAGTTGTTTTCATGTTGCAAATGTATGAATTGTGATTTTTCTATCTTTGCATATACGTCAAATAACTAACCTTTATGGAATCTTTTGCGCTGGGATGGGTTGACTACACGGTTATGTTGGTCTACTTCGCTTTTGTACTGGGAATCGGTTACGCCTTGAAACGATACATGAAGTCAAGCGCCGATTTCCTCACGGGAGGAAAATCGATCCCGGCCTGGATCACAGGGCTTGCATTTATCTCCACCAATCTTGGCGCCCTGGAGGTGATGGGAATGGCTGCTTCCGGAGCCAAATACGGGATGATCACCACCCATTTTTACTGGATTGGCGCCATCCCGGCCATGATCTTTCTTGGGTTGTTCATGATGCCGTTTTACTACGGATCAAAAGCACGGTCGGTACCCGAGTACCTGAAGCTCCGTTTCGACGAGAAAACCCGTGGCTTCAATGCAGTATCCTTTGCCGTGATGACCATCTTTGCCAGCGGGATCTCCATGTATGCCCTGGCCATGCTGATGGAGACATTGCTTGGCTGGAATTTCACTTTCAGCATTTTTATTTCCGCCTTGATCGTATTGATCTACACCTATCTGGGCGGACTGAAGTCGGCGATATACAATGAGGTTTTGCAGTTTTTTCTGATCGTGATCGGGTTTCTTCCCCTGGTTTTTCTCGGACTGATCAATATCGGAGGCTGGGAAGGCCTGACCTCCAAGTTGGCCGAGGTGGCCACAAGCCACGGTTATGCAGCGGGTGCCTACACCGAAACCTGGCGACCGGTTGCCAATGCAGCCGACAATCCCATGGGAATTGAGTGGTTCGGACTGATCATGGGCCTTGGGTTTGTCCTCTCGTTCGGATACTGGTGCACCAACTTTCTGGTTGTTCAACGGGCCATGGCTGCAGGTTCCATGTCGGCAGCCCGGAAAACGCCGCTCATTGGAGCCCTTCCCAAGATGTTCATCCCTTTCCTGGTAATCCTTCCCGGAATGATCGCCATGGCCCTTACTTCCGATCCGAACAGTGGTTTTTCTCTTCCGATCAAAGGAAATACGTATGATTACGATAAAGTGATCCCCATGATGCTGGGCTATTATTTCCCAACTGGGGTCCTCGGCTTGGGACTGACTGCCCTGATGGCCTCCTTTATGTCGGGGATGGCCGGAAATGTGACCGCTTTCAACACGGTTTGGACCTATGACATTTATCAGAGCTATATCAGCCCGAACAAATCGGATAAGCACTACCTATGGATGGGACAGATGGCCACGGTGTTTGGCGTCCTGGTGAGCATCGGAGCTGCCTATATGGCCAAGCTCTTCAATAATGTCATGGATTTTCTGCAGCTGGTCTTTGCTTTTATCAATGCACCACTCTTTGCGACTTTCCTACTGGGGATGTTCTGGAAACGGACCACGGGCCATGGTGCGTTCTATGGCCTGCTTTCTGGGACTGCCGCGGCTGCTGTCCATCACGGACTGACACAGCCTGCGGGGGCAACTTCGCTGATTAAAGGAGGATGGCTGGGAACGGTGGTCCACACCTATCCAAGTGAAATGGCCCAGAACTTCTGGACAGCCATTTTTGCTTTCTTTAGCTGTCTGGTCATCACAATAATCATCTCCCTGCTGACCAAACAAACCAAGACCAGGGAGGAGCTGACAGGACTTGTCTATTCATTGACACCGCGAATCCGGGATGAGAGCAAACACTGGTACCAGCGTCCTCAGTTTTTAGCGGTTATCGTCGGGGTCATCGCGGTTATTTTATCGATCATTTTCTGGTAAAAACACAGATACAATGGAAGTAGATATCAGGTTGCCCATCGGTTTCATGTTCTTGTTGCTGGGATTGCTGTTGTTCATTTTCGGGTTGACCACCCAGGCTGACCCGGAGATCTACAGACGATCGCTTGAGATCAATGTCAATCTCTGGTCGGGATTGCTGATGATCGTGTTTGGAGCCCTTATGCTCCTGTTCGGATTGCGCGCAAAAAGATCAAGAACGAAATAACATGAACGCTGTTAAACGGGCCATTTTCAGATGCCCTATAGGCTATGTGGAGGTCACCGGAACAAAAAACGGGATTCAATCGGTGACCATCACCGACCAGAAGTCCACCAAGTGGTTTGTCCCTCTTTGCCTTCGTGAGACCGTTTCCCAGTTGAAAGAATACTTCGACGGAAAGAGACAAACCTTCACGGTGAAGATGGATATCCTGGGCACTGAATTTCAGATGAAAGTATGGGAGGAGCTGACTAAAGTACCCTATGGCAAGACCATTACATACCACGAACTTGCCTCCCGAGTGGGTGATCCCAAAGCATTCAGGGCTGTAGGGCAGGCTGATTCAAAAAATCCATTGTGGATCATTATCCCCTGTCACCGGGTAATTGGCAATGATGGGAAACTGGTTGGCTATGCCGGAGGACTCTGGCGTAAAAAATGGCTCCTGGAGCATGAGCATGCCTTTGCACAGAAAGATCTTTTTTATGTGTAAAAGAACACCTCTTCTCGTAATCCTCTTATTGGCACTCATCTCCCCCTCTTTTCCGCAAATTAAAAAGCTGATTTTTCACGAACCGGATGCATTCGCCCTGAATGGAGTGGAATTCAGCAATGGGAATAAGATCAGGTTGACATACGAGATCCCTCTGTATACATTGCAGTTGGATGATGGATTCGTGGCCTCCTTTTGCTCCCCTCCCGATTACGGGGAAGGGGAGGTCAGCTTCATGCTGGGTGATTCCATTTTGGGGCACCTGGTCTCTGATACAGGCTTCAGCCCCGGATTGAGGTACCGTATCCGTTTCACCAATATCAGCCAGGAGGATCATATCATTGAGAACCTGGTCCCGTTGGGGGAGGGTGGAGACAAGGTTAATATCACTTCGGAAGGAACCAAAGAGTGGCCCGATTATCTCTGCCGATCGAAACTCTACCGTCCCGGATACGGCCCGGTTGGGGTCATTCTGCCCGATAACGCCTGGCACCTGGGGTTTGCCGATTTCAAGATCAACGATACAATTTCTCTTGTTGCACTTGCCAGAAGGACCGACCGGGACCGCGAGCTCTCCAAACCCGACCGGTGGGGAATTACCCTGATGCCAGGTGGCTGGGTGGAATATTCGATCTGGGCAGATATCCATACCGGAGACTGGCACGAAGGACTGAAGATGATGTTCCAGAAGCGGTGGCTTTACGATCTCGACACGTTCGACCTGGCCATGTACCGAAGAAAGGATCTTGGGTGGATGAACAACGCGTACATCATGCTCCTCCAGTTTGCCTGGGATGCTCAATATTACGACTGGAAATCAAAAAGACACACTTTTTATTCGAGCTTGTTCGAGTTCGATTCCCTGACCGGAGGTTTCGATATCTTCACGCTGTGGCCAACCTGGCCACGGCTGGGACTGGACCAGCGGAACCAGTGGGATATGTACCGGGATCTTCCCGGTGGAATTGCCGAACTCAGGAAACAATCCGATTTCTTACATGAGAAGGGAAAGAGGTACTTCATCTCCTATAATCCATGGGATGAGTCGGGGAGAAAAGAGGAGCACCTGGCAGGCATGGAAGAGCTGCTTCGCCAGGTGGATGCGGATGGGGTGGTTCTTGACACCCGTGGAGCATCCAGCCGTGAGCTTCAGGCGACAGCCGATAAGGTCAAGCCGGGAATCATCATGTACAGTGAAGGGATGGCGGTTCCGCGCGACATGCCCGGGATTGTATCCGGACGGGTTCATGATGCCCTGGTGCTGCCTCCGCCGGTAAACCTGAACAAGCTGATCAAACCCGATTTTGCCATCTTCCGTGTTCTTCAGTTGGCCGATGGCCGGCTGCACCGGGAGATTGCCTGCGCATTTTTCAATGGCTATGGTGTGGAAATCAATACCATGAGGCCGGGCCGCGCTGATTGGATCCGGGAGGAATATGCCTTCCTGGGAAGGACAACCCGTATCCTGAGAGAAAACACCGGGGTGTTCCATAACTACGACTTTTTCCCATTGCTGCCAACCTTCACCGACAGTATTTATGTGAACCGATGGACAGATGACTGTAAGACGCTGTATACCATACTCAGTATGAATCCTGCAGGTCAATCGGGGCCTTTATTTTCTGTAGACTCTACTCACAAAAACCGGCACTATGTCGATCTCTGGAACCATCAGGAGATCATCCCGGTGAAAAAGGATGGCGCGAATACCATTCCCGTGGAACTCGAACCATTTAACAGATCATGGGTCCATACCAGGCAGGAAGGGGTGGTTTCCTGCATAGCTGAATTTCCAACCCTCCTGCAGGTCACGCTGACACCGGATACACTCTGCTTCTCTGCCTCCCCTGAAGCAGGAGACAGGATTATACTGACCGGAGGGAATCCCTCTTATGGGAATCCGGGGGTTCAGTTTGACCCTGGTGTCCACGCCATCTCCCCATGGGATTATCTCCCCGAAACCACCGGCAAAGTTGTATTGCAACTTTTTAAAGAGGGTCAGCTGGCGGATGAACAAATCGTACGGCTTGACAACAGTGTGCCACACCTTGTCTCGAAAGTTGTCCGTACCAAACCGCAAAAAAAATGCCCGGATGGAATGGTCAGTGTCCCTGCCGGCGAATTCATGTTCAGTTCAAAACGAGCTCCCGATACCCCCGATCCGTTCATCTCCCTTCCGGATCACCGGGATACGCTGATAATGCATATGAGTGCCTTCTTCATGGATCGCTATCCGGTCACCAACAGACAATGGCAGGAGTTCATCACGGCCTCAGGGTACACGCCGGAAGACACAGCTAACTATCTGGCTCATTGGACGAATGGTCAGATCCCTGAAGGAGGGGAGGAGGAGCCGGTGGTCTTTGTGAACCTGAATGACATCAGGGCTTTTGCTGCCTGGTCAGGCAAACGACTGCCCACCGAGGCCGAATGGCAGTATGCTGCACAGGGTACAGATATGAGAAGGTATCCATGGGGCGATTCACTCGGCACAAACCGGTGCAACCTACGCCTGAACCATGCCACTCCGGTTTCCTCATTCCCTGATGGGGCCAGTCCGTTTGGAGTGGAGGATATGATCGGGAATGTCTGGCAACTGACAAATGACATTTACTTCAACGGTTGCTATTACTTTGCCATCATCCGCGGAGGCAGTTATTACCACCCCGAATCCAGTATCTGGTATGTAAGAGGGGGCCCGCTTCCCGCCGATCATCCTGAAATGCTATTGCTGATAGGGGCGGGTCTCGACAGAAACGCCACTGTAGGTTTCAGGCTGGTGAAGGACTGAATCAGTTGGTAAGGTACATGACAACGTAATCGTTACCGTCAATCAGGAGAGCCCAGGGTGACCAGCCCTGGCCGTACCTGGATGAAATTCCCCGCTTCATTTCGTTAAGGCCATTATAAACCTGGACATTCCAGGCGGCTGATGTATTGAGGGGGATCTTGACAAACAGCAGGCTGAGGGCTCCCTTTACCAGGGTATACCCGAAAGGTACATAGCCCATCGCATCGTACTTGTTGATGGTGCTGGAGAGACCCTGGTTTGAATAAACGGCATTCTGAATGGTCCAGGCTGAAGCTGAATTCCTGAACTTTAGGAACAGGACATAATAGGTCCCTCTGTAATAGGCTACCTCCTTGGGAACGAAGTTTTCCTTCCCCATGGCATTGATCCCATTCTCCAGAGCGACATCGTTGGTATAGGTGTTCAGGTACCACGCTGTGATACCCAGCGTCTGATCGTTGATATAGAGGACATAAAGACTAACGATCTGGCCGTTTGGGTCAGGGGCCACTTCGATGCCGACAGGCAGATAGCCCTGGTTTGCCTTTTTTGTGATCTCATTCGAGAGAAAATCTCTATCCCCTGTTTTGTACCAATCTAATATCCAGTTCTGAGAAAAGAGAAGGCTTGTGGAAAAGATGATCGCCAGTGTTAGAAATAGTTTTCTCATTGGGATTGTTTTCGTTCATATAAAAACTGATTTTTTCTATTGTTTCAATAACCAGGCATCCTTATAAAGCGTTTTTGCCTCTTTCAAAAGGCGAAGCGCTTCATCACGATCGGATGTATCAAAGATCGAAACCCTCACCTGGTCGTTATTCCTGAGGATCTTAGCCTGGGAATAGCCCTTGGCTTGTAGTTGCTGCACAGTCTTTTCCGCCTCTTTTACTGGGAGCATGCTTTTAACGATAATGTAATAAGGGCCTGCCGGTGTGCCACTCTGCACATCCGGCTGCCTCCCTGTGGGTGAAATAGGAGCGGGTTGTCCGGAGGTTTTTTGTGCACCGGGACTGGCGTCAGGTTCCGGAGGTATCTGCCCGCAAACAGCCGGAACTCCTGCAGGATCAGGAACTTCACCAAACCAGGCAGACGCGTAGTTGTGACAGATCCCAATCCCGATGGCATTCCATTGCCGTCCTTCCCATTTCCCTGAATTCATCAGAAATCCATTGAAATAATCAAAGGATTTCCAGAAGACAATGACACTGTCGATGATCACATCATTGTTTTCCCAGTAAACAATTTCAAATCCTTTCCCCGGATAGTCGGAGAGCTCCTTGGGTTTATCCCAAACCGAGTTCTTCTTGTCCTCGTCGCCGGGATAACAAAAGGGCTTCCATGGTCCTTTGTCTGACCAGGAATGAGCGTTACAGGGGTCGACATCAGGATGGTGGAAAAACAGATCTTTAACGTGTGTATTTGCCACATAGGAGAGGGATCTGGATAGCGGAACCGGCGGCAGGTCAAATTGATGCCTATATTCGTTGATCATCCTGTAGAGCTTGTATTCGGCTTCAGAGATGCAATAGTTTTCCGGGATCTTGCTTTCGCGGGCTCCCTGAATCTGAGCCTCCGTTCGCATGGAAAAACCCAGAAGGAGAAAAAGGAACAGGATTAGTTTGTTTCGAACCATCTTTCCGGCGGCCTTTCTTGTTTTGCACTGTAGTAAAGCGATTCTCCGGGATCAAGGAACCTAGCATAAAATGCATATCCCCCAAGGTTGTTTTCGATCTTCAGCAGAAGTTTATTCCATCCGACGCGAAGATGAACGGGGATAATCGCCTGGTCGGGTTCGGCAATTCTGATCCCCAGAAAACGGTATACCTCCTTGTTATTGAAGAAAACCTTGGCTCCGTCATCGCTTCCTACCATCAACAGAACATCTTTCTCCTGCAAGGAATAAACATAAGTAAGCGCATAGGTGACAACCAACTCATTGGGTTTCATTTTTTCCCATAAAGAAACATACCCGTTCTTCGGAGTCTGAATATAATGCCAACGGATCATCTGCCCTTCAGCTCCACCATATCGCATATTGGTGTCGACAACGGTCTCGGGCGGATAAATGGAGTCCAGTCCTAGTCGCTGGGTTTCCGATAACCGTGGATTTGGGAATGGCCCCATGATGTACCAGTCAGGAATAAACGTTCGCTTCGGAATGATCATCAAACCATCGAAACCAATCTTAAATCCGGCTGATTTCGGATCTTTTCCGGTCACAACAATCTCCAGTGGCAGTTTTCCATACATGGGACTGAGATCATTCAGGGTAATTTTCTCTCCTGGCTGGATGCTGGAGGAATATCCGTCAAAACTGCCTGAATACTTTTTATTGTAGTAGAACTTCAGGTTCCCATAATCCGGCCCTTTGGAAAAATAGAGATCGATTTGATAGCTTGCTTCAAACATCTTCTCCAGTTTGATGGAGATCACCGACCCGCTATCGGTATTGATCTGCAATTGCTTCCCCTCGCTCCAGTCGGGACCAAGGTCCGACAGGTCAACCACCGTGTCCGACAGCCCGTTGAGCTTCAACGGGAGCTCTTCGGCTTCAATCAAGCCATTGGGTGTAATCCTTGAAAGCGGCAGCCGGCTTCCGGGTTTGGGAAGCTCAGGCATCACGATGTGATCTTCCAACTGATACCAGTATACCGTACTGCTGTAATCCGCAACCTCCTGGTTGTTCTGTCCGTGTTCGATGGAAAAGATGATATGCTTTTTAAACGGAATCGGATCGAGGATGTTCAGGCGGTAGGCAGAGATCCTGCCCAGGCTGTCATCCTTCAGGATGAGGCCATGATAAGGTCCGGCAAATTCTCCCGAATTGAAATACCAGCCACTCGAGAAAAAATCCTCCGTGCCCGTACCTTTGATCGATGGTCTCTTTTCCCCGTCAATGTATATCATTTCGTTCCCCTCAAGGAAAGAGAACGTCCCGTCGTAAGATTGCATCTGCAAATTAACTCCCACAATGTGTCCCTGACCATCAGCTTTCAGGATGGTGTAGTTCGAATCGTAATCCGTCCGGATATCCCTGTTCCAGTAAGCATGAAAATAGCCTACATTCCTTTCGAGATAGCCTTCGAGTTTAAAGTAATTGATCTGATAATAAAAAGCATAGATCTCCTGATCACTGTCATTGACGATCTGGATCCTGGCCGATTTTTCAAAAGGCATCGGGAAGTAGCAGATATAGCCTCCGCTGGTCATCCCGAGATACTGTGAGATGTATGGGCGATATTCAAAGCCGCAACCAAAGAAATCTCCAAAGGGAACATTGACTGAAGGATCTGTTTCATCATCCCAGTACATCTTGATAACCAGTCTTCTGAGGAAATTTGGATCCCGTGCATCCACTGTAAACCATATCCGGGTGATCACCCCCGGACCTGTAACATTCAGGATCGTGGCCGCACCCCCCTTTGGAATAGTGATCCTGTCGTTGTTTTGTCCGGTGGAATCGGTACTGGCAACAAGATATTGCTTGGCATCCTTGGCAGAAGGGAGAGAGGCCGGAGATAATAATTTTTCCAGGTTCGCTCTGTTGGTGGAGGGGTCACAACCTGTCAAAGCAAAAAGGATAACTCCTGCTAAGACAAAAAATAGCCGAAACGTCTTCATCTTGTTTACCTCTTGATCAAATGCAAAGTTCAGAAAACTATTTCAAATAAACATCCGGATTGGGAAGATCCCTATTTGTTGCCCTCCGATTTCTGACTCTCCCGGATGAGGAGTTTTGCCATAATGGCATCCCAGATGTAATTTGACGGAGAGTTTAATACCTCATTATCAGGAGAATATGATTCCCAGAAACGATGATTCTTTTTCAACTGCATAACCACTGCATCCACCATCTTATCTGCAAGCCTGTGTGCCAGGGAATCGTATCCATACGATCGTAGTCCGTCATACACCATATAATCCCAAAGAAGCCAGACCGGACCGTTCCATTTACAGCAATAGTCCACGTTTGGGCTATACCAGGGATCATCGGCAGCGAGGGTGGGAATACCATATCTCCGCCAGAATTTGGTACTATCAGCAAGCACATTAATAAGCGCTTCAGCACGATCTTCCGGAGCTGCCCCTGCCCACAGGGGAAGAAACCCGATAATCTCCTGCCTCCTGAGATCACGGGATAAGAAATGCCACCCGTGATCCTCTCTGTTAACGGAATAATAGAATCCCGTTGAATCATCCCACATCCGTTGATTGACCAGGATGGATGTCTTTTTGGCTTTGTCTAGCCAATCCCTTGCCTCTTCCGGTTTCCCGAGAGCACCTGCCATGGACGCCAATGCACGCTCCTCCCTGATCACCATCAGGGTAAGGTCAAGGCATTCCAGTTCATCGGAGATATCCTCCTTGTCCACATCAAGATACCTCTCGGCCGATACCTGGAAAACAGCATTGTACCAGTCCCTTACGTTTTCAATCAGCCCATATGGCCCCCATTCAAAAGTGCCATCGTGATCTGTATCCCTGTTGGCAATCAGCCAGTTGACATAGCGGGTGCCTGAACTGTAAGCATCCTCTAAAAATGCCCGGTCCTTGCTTACCTGGAATATCTCCCAGTTGATCCAGTTAAAGAAGGGAGCCGACGTGGTCGACATGTTTTTATGCGGATAATCCTGTAATCCCCGCGGACCATGACGGTAAGCTATCAGCCCGTCGGCACGCTGCTGATCCATGTAAACCCGTTGTGATCCTTCAGCCGAAAGCGGATCCAAATAGGCATAGGCTAACATGCTCAGGGATTCATGCAGCACCTGGTGCCCATGCCCCCAACCCCAGAGGGGTTCCCGGCTGAAAACATAGAAGTTTTGCTTTGTCTTGCCGGCAGGAGGGTACATGGATTCCCTGACCAGGTTGAAGGCGCTGATGTAGACCAGTTTTTTATCTTTTGAATCAAACCTGATCCGGGGTATACGGGAGAAGAGGATCAGGTCATCGTCAAAAAAGGTTCTGAAGTGCAGTTTCTTTACAATGTCGATCTCATCTGCCAGGGAACCCATCGCTTCATTCTGGGACTGAACACCCCGGAGATACCTGAAGTTTGCCTGCTCTCCAGGTCTTAACCGTTTCTTTAACTGAAATGATATAAAATCAACTAAACCAGAATCTTTATAATTTAGTTTATCATTCCGGAAGGAAGCGTAGAAGTCCTGTTTGATTAAGGTGTAGAAATCATCCATATCCCCCCTGAATCCACCATAAGAGTCACAGGCAGGGTCCGTCACAAAGAGATCCCTGAATCGGGTAGGGTACCCGTATTCCTGCTTCAGGGAGCTGATCAGCCGGTAAAGCGATTCCCTGTGATTCAGCAAATAGCCTTGATGAAGGCTGTCATATCCCACGATCTCAAGAGAATCGTTCCCAAGTTGTAAAACCGGGTAGGCCGTCACTTCGTGCGGTATTCGGTCTACATTCTTCACCTCCATGTCGACCACTGCAACTGCAGAACTGTAAACAAAAAAGGTCTCCCTGACATGAATTCCCCTGAACGGTTCGTACTCAAGGATGGCCATGTCAGGAAAAGAGAAGAGAACCTTTGGTCTGGTAAAATACTCTCCGATGTTTCTGACCACCACATCATCCACTTTCCAAAGGCAAAACATTGACCCGGCTTGGTCCGAAGAATAGGTAACCGGTTTACAGTCAGAGAAGTAATCCATGAAATAGGCTTTATCACCGTAGAGCCGCGACCGTTTCATGGCAGCCGCATAGGTGGTGTAGAGGGGATCATCAGTCTGTGCATCCAATCGCAGATAATCCTCTACCGGCTTGAGGTTCTGCCCGTTGGCAAGCATAGGCCATGTGATGGCAAGAAAGAAACATGTGCGGATCGTTCCAAAGGCCTTTTTTATCATGTATATATCTGGTTATTAGCGAGTTTATTTCATTAGGAGGAAGATTTCGTCAGTTTGATACCCTTCAGATTCCAATCGCAGGAAATAACTCCCGGGAGAAATCCCTCCCTTTAAAGAAGTGGTGATTTCCCAATGGATCTCGTTCCATCCTGCAGGGTAATGTTTCCGTTCAGACTCATAGATCCGCCTTCCTTCCATTGTGAATACGGCAAATCCGGCGATGGAAGGGCTGTCCAGCAGGAATTTGATCGTGATCTCACCCTTGGCCGGGTTGGGGTAGAGGAGCATCTTTTTACATGCTGATAAGGGTTCTGTGATCCCGGGAGCCGGATTCCACTCGTAAGCGCCGATATCGATCCGGTGATTGTAAATCCTGGTGTTTCCGGCAAGGTCCTTTTCCGGGACTCCCAGGGAAGAGGTGTCGGGAGTTCCGCTGTCTTTCATGGGAGATGAGGCAAGAAGTTGGTAAGGGTAGCTGCCTGAACCAGAAAATTCAGGAACTGTATCCAGGTTGTTCCAGTACTCCCCATGGTACCCTTCATGCCCGCCGCTCCCGGCAAAGCCACTCGTGTCGCCGGGCACATTGCAGAAATAAAAATTGGGAGCCGAGCGGATGTCCCAGATATAGACCTCCACCCCTTCAGCAGCGTAATTATTGTAAAACAAGCAGTTATAATTACTCGGACAGGCTGAATCGTTGCAATAGAACCCACCTCCATACACCGAGAAATTATCTGTAACAGTATTGTTTACAAATACCGTGTGCGATCTGATACAGGCAATGCCGCCACCAAAAAACCTTGCTTCATTGTCATAAACCAGGTTGTTGGAACAGGGGTTCTGAGACTCGGAGCGAAGGTATCCAATCCCTCCTCCAAGGCCGCTGTAATTACCCTGGAAGATATTGTACATCACAACCGGGTCAGAGTGCTCAAAAGAGGCGCCACCCCCGATCCCTGTGGAGGTATTGTGATCAAACAGGGTTGAAATGACTTGGGGAGAGGAATGCACAAAACATACTGCACCGCCGTACCCCCAGGGTAGCTCCAGCGTTCCCGAACGGTTGTGACGAAAGGTGCAAGCCTCAATGAAAATATTGGCATTCCTTGCATAAATGGCGCCCCCCCAGCGGTTTGCATAATTGTTTTCAAACAAGCAGTTCGAAAAGGAGATCTTGTCAAATTCGATGATCCTGAATGCCCCACCGTACAATCCGATTGAATCCCCTGTGGTCCAGGCTTTTCCATACCTGAAGACACAATAGGAAAACAGGGAGGAATCCGTATCCGGATCCAGATGCTCATAAAAAATCCCCTTCCATCCTCCAGCATTGGAAAGGGTATCGGAAAAACCGGTAGTATCTGACCTCGCAAATTCAATCATGGCGTCAGGCATTCCCTGAGCAATTACCCTTCCGCTGACCATCAATTGAAAGTATCCCTTGAATTCGACCCTAACGCCGGGATCAATCAAGAGGGACTGACCGAAATCAAGGGATATGTCACCCATGACCTTCACCGTATCCACAATCCAATGCCCCGAAACAGAACCGGATACCTCAATGCTTGAAGCCTGGATATGGCTGATTAGTGTGGCGAAACAAAGAGCGACCAGGAAGATTTTTATTATTTTCATACTTACGTGAATGGGGTTATTCTTTTTTCGGAACAAGGGTGATCGTTTCATGTGCGTATTTGGCATCACTTTTCTGAAAATCAACTATCAGGTCAATGATGTGATGATTCTGACCAATGACAGATACTCCTTCTACGGGCTCTTCAAGAGGATAGTAACTCCAGATGGAAAGAGTATCAGAGCTTCCAGATAATCCTTCAAGAGCCACGATATACTGCTCACCCTTCATGTATGCATCGAGCAGGCGCATCCCTTCGGCAGGGTCGCCTGGTGCAGGGTAGGAAAGGCAGGGCAGAACAGAAATGCCACCAGTGAAATCGATTTCCAAAGAGGCGGTCACCTGAAGCAGGATATCACTCTGAAGGCTGATGAACCTGGGGTTGGTGAAGGTGGCAAAGGGGTGTTCATTGCCGTTCAGCAACACTTGGATGACCTGTGTACCTGAGGGAAGAGCCGTCATTAGTTTTATTGTAACTGACCGATCCCCCCTCTGCCGGAAATCAAACCGCAACCGAGTGGAATCTTTTTTACATGTATAGTTCACAAGCTGGTCTCCTATCCTGATATTTTCAACGCTCAATGAGTCCCAGTCGGCAGGAGTACTAGGCGCAAGTGTGATCTCGTTTTTCGTTGCGTCAACCCCGATCCCCAACATCCCCTCAATGACTGGTTGTATCACCATGGTTTCCGACCAGCACTGATGGGGGCATACGCCGGATGGCTCATATTCGGCCCCGTTCAGCACCTCTTCCACATAGCCCAAACCCCAGTTCCGGTATACATTCAGATTATTCATAATGTGGGAGAATCCCTGGTTGGGATTCCCGTATCGGTATTCGGCCAAAGCAGTCCATCCTGTGAAGAGGGGCCAGACACTTCCGTAATGATAACCCGTGGGCTTGAAAAGCGGATTCTCCTCCCCGACAATCCTTGTTCCCCAGTTCGTTGAAAAAGCATTGGATGCATATTGCTTCAACAGGTACCACATCTTGAACCGGTCTGTAAGACCAAAATAGGCAGGTACTGCCGGCAGGATCGTCTCATCAGTCCGCTGGGAGCCATCCTTGTTGATCCCGTAGCTGTAAAACCGATGGCGGGGATCCCAGAAAATCTCTTCAACCAGGGTTTTTACAATCCTTGCCTCACTTTTATAGTGCACAGCTTCACTGTCGCCCACAACCTCCGCCATTCTTCCGGAGAGTTCCAAAGCCGCTGCCCAGCATCCGTTGAGATAAAAGGATGAATGCGAACCGAACAACTGGCCTCCTTCAACCCATCCGTGTCCGACATTGGTGTTTTCAATCAGGTGATCCTGATCGGTATCCGTCGAAAAACAGAAATCAAGGGCCTTTTTCATTCCTCTCCAGTTGTTTCTTATAAAGGCAGTATCAGCGGTTTTCAGGAAATAACGACCGGCCAGGACAAGAAACAGGGGGGTGGCATCCGCAGCATCGTAATGGATGACGCCGGAGGTGGTCGCCTCGTGAAAGATCTTCCCGTTCAGGTCCTGGAATTTCAGGTAGAATTCCAGGTTCTTTCTCACCTTTTCAGCATCGCCAATATCCAGGAAAGCCAATCCGCTCCATTCGCCGTCACGACCGAAATACCAGGCATATCCAGGTCTGCCGCTGACCGGTTGTCCGCCGTCCCAACCCCTGCGTGTGGTGGCGTATCCTGCCACCAGGGCCGAACCCATCCCCGGGGTGGTGACAAAAAAACGGTCGCTTCCCAGCAACGCCCATAAGTATCCTTTGTTGAAATTGGAATCCGGTGTGGTCACCAGCAGGCTCTTGCCAAAAAGATCCATTACATGCTCCCTGTTCCGGAGCAATACTTCGTTGGGATGGTTAAGCGCCTGACTGAGATGTATTTGCGTATCCTGTAATCCGCTGTCTCCCGCGGCAATGACCAGGTCGATCGATTCTCCAGGGGAGAGGAGATAGGTGATGTATGCTTCGGCACTCAACCCTGCTCCGGGCCGGACATCTTTCATCACAGGAGGTCTGTTGCCTCCGACCATCACAGCCATTTCACCGGTCTTGTCAGTGAAACTGAATGCCTGTAACGCCTGGTCCCATCCGTAACAGATTGAACCGGTTGCACTGGCAGCATAGGGCCACATCAGTCGAAGGTTGGTGCGAAAACGGATGGACAACTCAACCGGATTGATCCCATCCCAGGTGTAATGCACCACTCCAAAAGGCTGAACAGGATCAGCCACCACCATTTCTCCCAGCGTGCCCTCATCCAGTCTGTACTGCCGTATAAAGCCATCGGTACGGATCTCAATATCCGGTGTCACCTGGCTCAACCATCTGACACTGTCTGACTTAAGCTGCCGGATACCCGGCATGAAATCACGCAATGCCATAAAGGGATGTGTCCAGACCTCCTCCAGTCCACCCTTTTCCTGACCCATGATCAGGATCCGCTCCCCGGCTGCTTCACAATAGGCACTGGTAGCCTGATGAACCGGGAAAGCCAGGGGATCTGGAGGGACCTCCCATGGGATCGCCGGGGGAATATCCAGGGCCAATAAATTCCTGTTTGTCATGGCTTCGGGGCATGGAGTGACAAGAGGAGGGGAGTAATCCCAGTAAAAACGTTTCAGTGTATCCAGTTTGCCTGTCAGGTAATCCATGCAATTCTTCGTGAATTGTTCCAGGTGAAGCCTGTTCCCGTTCGGTACCGAAAACAGCATGTACGCCCCCACGGCAATCAATTTGCCTTTCCCAACTTCGTATTCAACGATCACTTTCGAGTGCTCACGAAAAAAGATGTAATCCCAGTCGATAGCCACCACCTTCCCCTGGTCAGGCAGCGTATCCCCGAAAAAACCGTTCACTCTGACCGTCAGGTCATGATCGGGTCTGTAGATGTATGAACCACCGTTCAAACCGGTAAAGAGGGGGTGTTCCCTGAAGGCGTGAAACCCCAGCTTTCTTCCATAGCCTTCATCCACGGAGGCTTTTTGTCTTACAGAAGGGAGCCTGGTCTCAATCCCCAACAGATGAATGTATGGGAACGCATTCATTGTCAATAGAATGGAACCTCCCTGGTCAAGGTAATCCCGGATATGGGATAGTGTTTTGGGGTCTGATTCCACGGAAGAGAACGCGGTCGTATCAGGCCGGTGAAACCAGATGAGAGTGGCCTCCCTCAACCGCTTCGGATGCCTCCTGATCTCCTCAAACGTACTGTATTTCAGGTCATATTGACCGAGTTCACGGAGGTAGTCCATGGCAGCCACCAGTTCAGTGTCAATGCCCGAAAGGGGCTCCTGTCCGATCATCAGGATCTGTTTCCACGTAACGGTCTTTTTCGCTTGATCTCCCCGATCTGACCTTTTTTGTCTGCCCTCCCGGCTGGATACTTGGGTTTCATTTCCGGAGGATGATCCCCTTGATTTGGTGAGCGATATGGTATGCCTGCGAGTCTCCTGGCCTTTGATGCCCTGTGAAAAGGCGGAACCTGAAAAGAACCATCCTAATAGCAGTAATAAGCTGACAAATAATGCTTTATGTTTCATAATGTGCTTACAAATTCCCTCAGTGAGGAGTGTACAGGGACTCCGGCAGTCAGGATCCGTCCCAGAGAGTGGTGACCGTTCGGGATCAGGCAACAAGCAATCCCGATCTCCCGGGCCACTTCGGCATCATGAAGGGTATCCCCTACAAACAGGATTTCATCTTTTGGAATCCCAAGGTCTCCGACAAGCCTGAAGCCGACATCCACCTTTCCGTGAGCATAATGATCATTAAGCCCCCGGATAAAATCAAAAAAAGGCTTGACTTCCAACGCATCCGTTTCAGCGATCAACTCATTCTGCTCGCGGGCCGACAGGATGCTTTGCCGGTATCCCTGCAGGGTGCAGTAGGGAAGTAGGTGTTTGACTTCAGGGTGTAGACGGCACTCATTCTGCCTTTGGTTGTAAAGCACCATGAATTCCATACCCACTTTCTCAAACGGTTCTCGTTCAAAATCAAATCCCAGTTTCACGTAATAATCCCTCACCGGGAAATCAAAAATGGAGCGGTACAACTCCAGTGTCAGAGGAGGCAACTTTCGCTGCTGAAGCATGCTGTTCATGACTTCAACACAAAGCCAGGCATCATCCAGCAACGTGCCGTTCCAGTCCCATATGATGTGTGTGTGTTTCCTCAACTTCTTATCACTCTTTTCGTTATCTTCGCACGCTGCCATATGACCCGTGCATTGGCCTGCTTGAAGTATGCGAAAATAATGAAAAACCGCTGAACCAACATGGACTTTTCCCCTCTTCTCCGCGAACTGGATGTGCTGCATGATTGCACTCTTTGTCCCCGGAACTGCCATGTCGACCGGTTTTCAAACCGGCTGGGTTATTGCAGGACAGGAGCGGGCTTCACCGTTTCATCGATCTGTGTCCACAGGGGAGAAGAACCGGTTATCAGCGGTTTAAAAGGGATCTGCAATCTCTTTTTCGCCCACTGCAACCTCCAGTGCAGCTTTTGCCAGAACCATCAGATCAGTGATAACAGGATTGATCCTGAACCTTTTGATTTATCCATTGATGAAGTAGTGAGACAGATCACGGGAATCCTCGATCAGGGGATTCCCAGCGTGGGGTTTGTATCGCCTTCCCATATGATCCCCCAGGTGAAAGTCATTGTAAAGGCTGTGAAGAATGCCGGTTATAATCCAATATGGGTATATAATTCAAATGGGTACGACAAGGTTGAAACGTTGCGGGAATTGGAAGGGATGATCGATGTTTACCTGCCGGATCTGAAATACATCGATCCCCACCTGGCAAAACAACTTTCCGATGCGGAAGACTATCCCCGGATGGCAGGAGCTGCCTTGAAGGAGATGCTGAAGCAGCAAGGGACCACGCTCAGGGTGAACGACGATGGGTATGCAGAGTCGGGCCTCCTGATCCGTCATCTTGTGCTTCCCGGACACATCGGCAACAGCCTGGAGGTGCTCAGGTTCATTGCCGATGAACTCTCACCATCCGTGTATGTGGCACTGATGTCTCAATATTATCCTGCCCACCGTGCGATTACCGATCCCCATCTCTCCAGATCCCTATCATTAGGGGAGTATGCCACCATTGTAAAGGCAATGGAAGAGTTGGGACTGGAGAGGGGGTTTATCCAGGAATTGGAGAGTTTTAACCATTACCGGCCTGATTTCGACAAAAATCATCCCTTTGAACATGATTAATTTTTACTTTTGGCAACTGATTACAAATCAATTCACCGGGCAGCGGATCATTCTTCCATCCCTGGCCTGAACCTTAAAACCATGCAATAATGAAGCAAGCAATTACTTTTTTCACGTTCCTGTTCCTGGGATCTTCATTTTATTTGAATGCCCAGGATACAGTTAAAGAAAAACCCGCTGATTCGGGTTATGTTTTCACCGAAACCATCAGCCTGCCGGTTACCTCTGTAAAAAACCAATACCGGTCAGGGACCTGCTGGAGCTATTCAGCCATCTCATTCCTTGAATCAGAACTGCTCAGGAATGGAAAAGACACGTTTGATCTTTCTGAAATGTATTGTGTAAGAGAATGTTATGCCGACAAGGCCCCTCTGTATGTCCGGTTCCAGGGAAAACACAACTTTGGCGGGGGAGGAGCGGCCCACGATGTGACCTACGTTCTGAAAAATTACGGGATGATCCCTGAGCAGGTTTACAGCGGCCTTGTTATCGGAGAGGATAAACCGGTTCATGGTGAGATGGATGCCGTACTCGAAGCCTACGTCGATGCCGTGGTCAAAAACCCGAACAGGAAACTTACACCGGTATGGGAAAAAGGGTACGATGGGATCCTGGATGCCTACCTTGGCCCGGTTCCTGAGAAATTCACCTACAAAGGGGTGGAATACACGCCTGAATCATTTGCAAATATGCTGGGTCTGAATCCGGATGATTACGTTGAACTCGCCTCCTATACGCACCATCCGTTTTACTCAAAGTTCATCCTGGAAGTGCCCGATAACTGGTTGATGGATGAGGTGTACAATGTACCCCTTGAAGATATGATGAGGATCATCGACAACTCCCTTGAAAAAGGATACACAGTCGTTTGGGGCAGTGATGTCAGTGAAAAGGGGTTCTCATGGAAAAATGGTGTAGCCATTGTTCCTGATAAGGATGCTCCTGAATTGGCAGGCCTGGAACAGTCGAAATGGGAGAAGATGACCGACAAGGAAAAAGAGGAACTCCTTTATAAATTCAAAAAGCCTGTCCCTGAAAAGAAGATTACCCAGGAGATGCGTCAGCAGGAGTTTGACAACTACCAGACCACCGACGACCATGGCATGCATATTTACGGAATGGCCAAGGATCAGGATGGGAACATCTATTATATTGTGAAAAATTCCTGGGGAACAGATGGCCACAAATACAACGGCCACTTCTATGCTTCCAAACCTTTCGTGGAGTTGAAAACCATGGATATCATGGTCAATAAGAACGCCATCCCCAAGGATATCAAAAATAAACTTGGTCTGTGACAGGATCCTGGATTCTTTTACAGATCCCCGAAGCCGTCACGCCAAGGCGTGATCTTCGCTGCGCTTCGAGATGCTGGATGCCGGATGAATTGATCCCGGTATCCGGCTTCTTTTTATAATTTCCAGAACCCTCTCCTGGTTGGGAAGCGGATCGCTTTGTCAAGAAGGAGCAGGTATTCCGAACGTGGGACCAGACCAGCTCCCATTCGTAGAAGATGCATTGTTTCCACTTGACAGTCAATGAAATGGAATTCCCACTCCAGTAGTTGATGAACCAGGTGATAGAGGGCCACCTTTGAGGCGTTTGGTTCAAGAAAGAACATGCTCTCTCCGAAGAATGCCTTGCCAAGAGAGAGGCCGTAAAGACCCCCTGCAAGGACTCCGTCGCGATAGCACTCAAACGAGTGGGCAAACCCCTCATGATGAAGTCGGGTGTATCCTTCGATAAACTCTTCGCTAATCCATGTATCCGGCTCATGCGACCGGTTGATTGCGGCGCAGTGACGGATAACAGACTCAAAATCAGTGTCTACCTTAAGGCTAAATATCCCTGCAGAAATGACTCTTTTCAGGGACCTGGAGATCTTGAGCCTATCTGGAAAGAGTACCAGCCTGGGATCGGGAGAGAACCAGTAAGGCTCCCCTTCATGGATGAACCAGGGAAAAATCCCCGACGCATATGCATTCAGCAAACGGCTCATGGAGAAATCCCCTCCGATGGCGATCAACCCTTCCTTGTCAGCTTCATTTGCAGGAGGGAAAACAGGTTCTTCCGGTAACAGGTAAACAGGCAAGCTGAAGTCAGAAGTCAGAAGTTAGAAGTTAGAAGTATTTTTTTATTTATATCATTGAATCTGGCATCCGGTATCCGGGATCACATTATGACATTCAGGGCTTTCCCCAGCATTTCACAGGCCTCGTTGATTTCCGAATTCGAGATCGTCAATGGGGGGGCGATGCGAAAGGTGGCCGGTTTAAAAAGGTACCAGTCGATGATGAATCCATGCTCCAGGGATGCTTTCATAAAGGCATTTCGTTTTTCCGGATAAGCCAGATCCACGCCGAGAGCCAGTCCTACTCTTCTTACTTCTTTAACGGCCCGGTTTCCTGCCAATGCACGTTCAAAGAGTTCTCCATTCTCAATGGCCTTATCGGCCAGGCCCTCCTCTATCAATACCCCGATGCCTGCCAGGGAAGCCGCACAACTCACAGGATGCCCCCCGAAGGTGGTGATATGCCCTAATTCCGGATTATATGCCAGGGTAGCCATCATCTGCTTCGGGGCAATGAAGGCTCCCAAAGGCATCCCGGCACCCAACGCTTTGGCCAGGACCAGGATATCAGGGATGATCCCATAGTGCTCGAAGGAAAACAACTTCCCCGTACGTCCGAAACCCATCTGAACGTCATCAATGACCAGAAGAGCGCCTGTCTGGCTGCATCGCTTCCTCAACTGATCCAGAAATCCATCTTCGGGCAGGATCAAACCGGCTTCCGCCTGAATGGTCTCAGCCACAACACAGGCCGTTCGTTCTGTGATCTGGTTCAGATCCATGAAATCATTGAATTTCAGGAAGCTGACTTCCGGGATGAGTGGACGGAAGGCATTTTTCAACCCCTCATTTCCAAGCAGGGATAGAGCTCCCTGGGTGGATCCATGGTAGGCATTGGTAAAGGCAATGACCTCACGCCTGCCGGTAAACCGTTTTGCCAGCTTCACCGCCCCTTCGACGGCTTCACTGCCTGAATTCACAAAATAGACCGAATCAAGGGAAGGGGGAAGGAGTTCAGTGAGTCTCTGTGCCAGCATAACCTGAGGAGATTGGATAAATTCTCCATACACATTGAGGTGCAGGTATTTGTCCAATTGGTTACGAATGGCCTCCAGAACGTTGGGATGCCGGTGCCCAATGTTGCTGACAGTGATACCGGAAACCAGGTCCATATACCGCTTCCCGTCCCGCGAGGATAGCCAGATCCCCTCAGCATGTGTGATGTCCAGTCCGATCGGGGAAAAAGAGGGCAGGCCAAGATACCTGTAAAACAACTCACGTTCAGTCATGCAACGAAATTACAATTTTCTTTATTTTCGCTACCTCGCTATTTTGCTATTTCAAATTTTCACCATATCACCAAACCACCATATCACTATATCCTTCACCAAACCACCATATCACCACATCACCATAATCAATATACCCATGTCACATACGAATCAACTGAAAAACAAAGTCATCATCATCACCGGCGCAGCTTCCGGGATAGGCAGGGCGCTGGCGATGGAAAGCGCTGGGAGGGGGGCGATCCTTTCACTGGCTGACCGTAATGCCGAACAACTTCATGCAGTGCACGACCAGCTTAAGAATACCGGCGCTGAGGTCCTTTCAACGGAAGCGGACATCACCCGTGAAGATGAATGCAAAAAATTGATTGATCATACGATAAACAAATTTGGACGCATTGATGTTCTGATAAACAATGCCGGGATCTCTATGCGCGCCCTTTTCGAAGAGGTTGATCTTGAAGTGCTGAAGAGGGTGATGGCGGTGAATTTCTGGGGCGCTGTCTATTGTACCAAACATGCCCTTCCTGCATTGCTCAACACCCATGGTTCCGTCGTTGGGGTCTCCTCCGTGGCAGGTTACAAGGGGCTGCCGGGCCGGACCGGATACTCAGCATCCAAATTTGCCCTCCAGGGATTCCTTGAAGTCCTCCGGATTGAGAATATGAAAAAAGGGCTCCACGTGCTGATCGCCTGTCCGGGGTTTACCAGCTCCAATATCAGGAATACGGCGCTCTCCAGGGATGGAAGCGCTCAGGGGGAATCGCCGCTGAATGAATCAAAACTGATGCAGCCGGAAGATGTGGCCAGACAGATCTGTGATGACATTGAAAAGCGGAAACACCGAATCATCATGACTACTCAGGGGAAAATGACAGTGCTGCTGAATAAATTCTTCCCAAAATTCATGGACGGGATGGTATACAACCATATGGCGAAAGAACCGGATTCACCGTTCAAGTGATGTACGATTATTTCCTCGGATGAAATTGCGTGATGGTGCTCCTGAGGTATTCCCGGTCCAGATGCGTGTAGATCTCGGTGGTTGTTATCGATTCGTGCCCCAGCATCTCCTGCACGGCACGAAGGTCAGCTCCCCCTTCAACCAGGTGGGTGGCGAAAGAGTGACGAAAAGTGTGCGGACTGATGACCTTTTTGATACCGGCTTTCTCGGCAATCTCTTTCACCATGGTGAAGATCATGGCCCGGGTCAGCTTCGACCCGCGACGGTTCAGGAACAGGATGTCCTCATTCCCCCGTTTCACAGGCTGCGAGGGACGAACGAAATCCTTGTAGCGGGTGATCTGATCCTTTGCGCTTCTCCCGATAGGCACCAGCCGCTCTTTGTTACCCTTCCCGATGATCCGGATGAAGCCTTCCGAGAAATAGAGACAGGAAATCTTCAGCCCGATCAGTTCTGTTACCCTTAGTCCGCATCCGTAGAGGGTTTCCAGGATGGCTTTGTTGCGCTCCCCCTCCGGCCTGCTCAGGTCTATGGATCCGATCATCGTATCAATCTCAAGACTCGTGAGCACCACCGGAAGTTTTCTTCCAATACGCGGAGCGTCAAGCAATTCAGTAGGGTCATTTTGCACGACATTCTCCAATAGCAGGTATTTGAAGAAAGATCGCAACCCGGAGACAATCCTCGACTGGGTGCGGGGTGTCATCCCTTGCTCTGTGACCCATCGGAGAAATGATTGGAGATGCTGGATCGTTACCTGACCGGGCTGTACCTCCACCCCTGTTTCATTAAAAAACCGGATCAGGTTCCTGATATCGTATAAATAGGCGTCGACCGTATTCCCCGAAAGTGATTTTTCAAGCTTTAAAAATGCCTTGTACCCGTTGATATAAACATCCCACTTCATAGTTTGGTCAGTCTTTTCAGTAAACGTAACGATGGAATTCCCGGATCGGAATGAAATGCCAGGGTTCTAAAGTAAAGATTTTTCAGGATTGTTTTGATAATACAGGGAAAATATTTAATTTTGCAGACCTTAAAAACAGGAGAGTAAGCAATGGCGAAAAAGAGTAAAGATCAGCGTATTCAGGTGATTCTTGAGTGTACCGAGCAGAAGAACAGCGGGGTCCCGGGTATGTCGCGCTATATCACCACCAAAAACAAAAAGAATACGCCCGAACGCATGGAGATCAAGAAATACAATCCGTACCTGAAGAAGATGACGGTTCATAAAGAAATCAAGTAATACGATGTAGTCATGGCAAAGAAAGTAGTTGCAACATTTAAAGGCGCCACTGCCAAAGATATCACCAAAGTGATCAAGATGGTAAAGTCTCCTAAAACAGGGGCTTACACATTTAAAGAGGCGATGGTCACTAATGATAAAGTGAAGGAGTACCTCGCTGCAAAAGAGAATTAACCGTTTTCATTTCCGATGTAGAAAAGCTTTTTTCCACTGAAAAAAGCTTTTTTTGTATCAATTTTAACTCAAAGCAGAGGCATCATGGGACTCTTAAAGCTTTTTTCCGGAGAGAAAAAGGAGAGCCTGGACAAAGGACTTGAAAAGACGAAAAGTTCTCTCTTTTCAAAAATCTCGAAAGTTATTGTCGGTAAGTCGACCGTTGACGATGATGTGCTTGATAACCTTGAAGAGGTGCTGGTGACTTCTGATGTGGGTGTTGAAACAACCCTTAAGATCATCGACCGGATCCAGCAACGGGTTGCCAGGGATAAATTCTTAGGAACCAGTGAATTAAACAAGATCCTTAAAGAAGAGATCGCGGCATTGCTTCAGGAAAACATAACCGAGGATTATGCCGGTTTTGAACTTCCCCAGGATAAAAAACCTTATATCATACTTGTCGTGGGGGTGAATGGCGTGGGTAAAACTACCACCATCGGGAAACTTGCATACCAATTCCGGCAACTTGGAAAATCTGTCCTGCTTGGAGCTGCCGACACGTTCCGTGCTGCAGCCGTAGACCAGTTGTCTATTTGGGCTGAAAGAGTTGGGGTCCCGATTGTCACGCATGGCATGGGAACCGACCCGGCATCCGTGGCTTATGATACAGTGAACAAGGCATTGACCAGCCAGACTGATGTGGTGATCATCGACACGGCCGGACGCCTGCACAACAAGATCAACCTGATGAATGAACTCTCCAAGATCCGGAAAGTGATCCAGAAACTCGTTCCGGATGGCCCCCATGAAGTTCTACTGATTCTCGATGCCTCCACCGGACAGAATGCCTTCGAGCAGGCCAAACAGTTCACCTCTGCCACCGAAGTCAATGCCCTGGCACTGACCAAACTCGATGGTACGGCAAAAGGGGGCGTTGTACTGGGGATATCCGACCAGTTTAAAGTCCCGGTCAAATACATCGGCATCGGTGAAAAAACAGAGGATCTGCAGGTTTTCAACCGGATGGAGTTTGTCGAGAGCCTTTTTCACGAGATCCGGTGAACACTTCCCGACATAGAGGGATAGGCATGATCTCCATGGGATGTGCCAAAAACCTCGTAGACAGTGAGGTGTTAATGAAACAACTTGAATACAGTGACTTTCATGTTGTTTTCGAACCCGGGAGCCTTCGCGATATTGATACCGTGATCATCAATACATGCGGGTTTATCCATGATGCAAAACAGGAATCTGTGGATATGATCCTGCACTATGCCGAAGCGAAAAAAGAGGGGAGGATCAGCCGGTTATATGTCATGGGATGTCTCACCCAGAGATACCGTAACGAACTTCGCAATGAGATCCCGGAAGCGGACGGGATCTTTGGAGTGAATGAACTGCAAACCATTCTGCGGGAAATAGGAGGAGATTACCGCCATCACCTCCTTGGGGAAAGAAAACTTACCACGCCACCTCATGTAGCTTACCTGAAAATTGCCGAAGGATGCGACCGTTCCTGTTCTTTCTGTGCCATTCCGTCAATCAGGGGGAGGCACCGCTCGAAACCCATGGAGGAGATCATGGCCGAATCCACCTATCTGGCAGAAAGAGGAGTAAAAGAGCTTTTGGTGATTTCACAGGACACCACCTATTATGGTGTCGATCTCTACCATAAACAGCGATTGGCCGACCTGCTCCGCGAATTAACGACCATTCGTGGGATTGAATGGATCAGGCTTCATTATACCTATCCTCAGGCATTTCCGATGGAGGTGCTGGAGCTGATGCGCGACCACTCCAATATTTGCAACTACCTTGATATTCCCATCCAGCATATCAGCGATCATATCCTGAAATCAATGAAACGGGGAATGACGGGGGATACAATCAGACGATTGCTTGACAAGGTGAGAAATACCATTCCCGGAGTGACACTTCGCACCACCCTGATCACCGGTTACCCGGGTGAGACGGAAAGTGACTTTGATGAACTCTGCCGGTTTGTGGAGAAAACCCGGTTCGACCGCCTCGGCGTTTTCACCTATTCACATGAAGAGGGTACCGGCGCTTCTAAACTCAACGATTCTGTCCCGCGAAAAATCAAGAGAATTCGCCAGTCAGCCCTGATGCAACTCCAGGAGCAAATCTCCCTGCAAAAAAACCAGGAGTTGGTTGGTAAAAAAATTAAAGTGATCCTTGACAGGGAAGAGCATGACCACTGGATTGGCAGAAGCGAAACGGATTCTCTGGAAGTCGACCAGGAAGTGCTGGTCAGGAAACCCGCCAGGGGGGGGCAGTCCGGAACATTCGCCACCATCCGCATCACAGGGGCAAGCCATTTTGATCTGATGGGTGAGATCTCCGGATAAGTCAGGATCATTTCGTATTTTTGCATGAATAAAAAGAAAATAATGAAAAGAATCATGTATTTACTGGTTGTTGCGGTGATGCTGATACCCATGGTGACATGGTCGCAGACGGAAGAACCGGAACAAACAAAAGAGCCTGTCAATCAACTGAATGATGCAAACCTAAAAGTCGGCTACTGGCAGGAAAGGAATGGTGAACTTACCACCCGCGGAAATTACGTTAACGGGTTGAAAGATGGTACCTGGGAAACATACTTATCTGAAGAACAGCTCTTCCGGGTTGAAACCTATAAAAACGGAAGACGCGACGGAATCACCTTACAGTTTGACCGCAAGGGAAAGATCACGAATGTAGAGCATTATAAAAACAACCTACTGGATGGTCTGGTCTTCATTTATAATCCCTTTGCCAACAAGCTGTTGAAAAGGCAGGAATACGACAATGGACAACTGACAGGTCTTTTCAGAAGCTATTATGATGACGGGAAGATCCAGGAGGAGTCTTTCTATAAACAAAACCTGAAGCAAGGATCTTCCAAGTGGTTTAACCGCGACGGAAGACTGATCGCCAACTTCCATTATTCGAATGGAATGTTTGAAGGGATGCAACGTACCTTTTACGACAATGATACCACCGAGTCGGTGGTGAATTACGTGAACAACCAGCAGGAGGGTGAATACAAGGAATATTACAGGAATGGTAAGCTAAAGCTGAGCGGGATGTATGTGAACGGCGTTAAACAGGGGGCATGGACAGAATATGATGAAACGGGGAAAGCCGAAAAGGTAATTAAATACAAAGACGGGATGGTCAAATAATCCTGCCTCCACAACTATCTTCTGCGGTTCCTGAAAACATAATCCTTGCGTGGCGAATTCTGTTTGACGCCAAATTTGGTGGTGTAGTTGCTCCGGTTCTTTTTGTATTTCCTTTGTTGATAGGTTCTGTCAGCCTGACAACCTGATCTCCTAGAACCGCTGCAGGCACTGAAAAAGGGGATCGTTACAAAAAACAGTAACACTAAAAACCATACATGTAACTGCTTCCTCATCAGCAAATAGTTTGGCATGTAAATTTACATAAAAATCCAAAACGAAAACAGTAAAATATGTATCTTTGGCCTGGTTTATTCACTTTAAATAATGGTTCTATGAGAAAAATTCATTTACTTTCTGCCAACCTGATCATCGCAATACTGTTACCACTAGCATCCTTTGCCCAACGGGCAGAATGGGTTCAGCAAGTGATTGTTGCCAACGGCAATACCTATGAGTTTGCACCACCCTATATAGATTATGTGACCGTCCAGACCTATGACCCCTCTTCCGGAGTTACCTATGTCTTCGACCAGATCTATACACAATCCGTTCAGGATGTGGTAATAGGCAACAATAAAATCTATGTCGCCGCTGAGGATAGCATCATCATGTATGACGCCAATACCCTGGCCAGGGTCGGTGGTATCGCCGATTCAGGGTTGAGCAGGCTCCACCTCTTCAATAACATGCTGATCGTAACCAAACAGTACCCGATTGTCCGCTTTTTTGCGGAGGTGCTGAATGCAGGCGATCTTTCCCTCATTGCCCTGATTCAGAATCTATCAGGCGATTGCAAAGGCATTACCCATACCCAGGACTCAGTTTACATTGCTGTGAATGGAGGCTACGCTGCCACAGAAGGTAAGTTGGCCGTGATCAACAAGAACAACTGGACCCTCAGGAGGGAAATCCCTCTCGGTGCAGATATTGCCGGTATTAATGATATTTACAACTACGGCGGCGTTATCTATTGCATCAATGAAACACCGTTTGGCCTATCTGACGCCGGAAGCATCTCTGCTTACGATACCTATAGCACCAATCTAACCACCTATATGCTTGATGTGTCTGTCGGCAACCTCTCGGGCGGAGTTAAAAACAGCGGAATTATTGGAGATAAGCTTTACCTCAGCCTGAATAATGGGATCGGTTCATTCAATTTGACTACCAATCAGATACAGGATACCACCATCTTCCCGGATCCGGGTGCTGCCATGCATATTCAGTATACCTCTTTTACTACTGATTATGTTAACTCATTGCTTTACATTAACGTTGGAGACCGTAGCACCTTCGGACTGGATTTGGTTGGAACGATTGCCGGAGATTCGGTGACCTCATTCACCACAGGCACCAATGCCGATGCATTGGCGATCGATTACCGCGTGCCGGTTGGTATCGATGGGTCAACAGCCGAGAAAGCCTCTGTTGTGGTCTATCCGAATCCTGCTGAGAACATGGTTCGTGTCAACTGGACCGGAAATTCAATGGTTGAAGAGATCCTGATCAGGAACCTGACAGGCCATACGGTTTTCCAGCGTAGTGAAAACCATGCTTCCGGCACCTGGATCGATTGTTCATCCTTCCCGGCCGGCCTCTATTTCGTAACCCTTAAAACAGATCACGATCTGCTCTCCACAAAATTTGTTAAAAAATAACGAGGAGGTTACTCCATTGAATCATACAGATGCTAAATGGACAATTGTGCTGATGGCTTTCCTGCTGACAGCACAATTGTCTTTTGGGCAGTATCCTCCCCCCGCCGGATACCCGGGAACGACAGCCATGTACAAGGACAGTTCAGCTTTCCGTGCTTGGGCCAGCGGGTGTACCATTGAGGTTGGCTATATCAATTTTGTTGATACAACTGTTACTTATCTTGACAATAACAAAGCCTCCTACGGTTTTCCAGAGGATGCAACAGGACCTCCTGATAATTTTGTGGTCAGCCTGGGCGACAGGGGAGTGGCAACGCTGACACTTCCGGCTCCTGTCTATGACAGTTCCGGCCCGGATTTTGCCATATTCGAAAACTCTTTCAGTAATGAATTCCTGGAACTTGGTTTTGTTGAAGTGAGTTCAAATGGGACTGACTTCGTAAGGTTTCCGGCAGTCTCCCTGACACCCGAATCACCACAGATCGCTACATATGGATCCCTCGACGCTACTAAAATTCACAATTTTGCGGGAAAATACCGGGTGTTCTATGGCACTCCGTTTGATCTTAATGATCTCAAAGACAGTCTTTCAGTCGATATCTCTGCTGTCACTCATATCAGGATCATTGATGTGGGAGGATGTGTTCTGCCCGGCTATCAGGCGTTCGATTCTCAGGGACATATCATCAACGATCCCTGGCCAACACCATTTAATACCGGGGGAGTTGACCTAGATGCCGTTGGATTGATCCACATCGATCCGCAGGCAATCCCGGTCAGGATGCAGACAACCCCATTTCACATTTTTCCCAACCCGGCTCAATCTGTTGTCTACATTGATTATACACTACATTCAGAGGTACAACTCACTGTGATAAGTTCACTCGGGAAGATCTTCTTTCCCGATCAGCCAATCACTCAGTCAAGCCAACTTAATATCTCGGATTACCCGCCGGGACTTTACATCGCACGTTTTACCCTGGAGGATGGAACGATTTTCCAGAGCAAAATTATCAAACAGTAGAAGGACGAAAGTAGAACACCTTGACGGGCACAGGAGCGCACTTCAAAAAAGGTTATCTTATTGCATTTCTTGCGTTTGCTGGCGTTACCATGGTATCCGGCCAACCTCTTGCCGATACCATCAGACTTTCAGAGGTTGAGGTCAAAGCCAGCTTCCAGGTCAATAACGCTGGATTTAAACAGGTCCGGATGGATTCGACCATCCTGATCCCAAGACTGGATGCAACACTGGGGACCATCCTTAATCAGTACTCCACCGTGTTCGTGAAGTCATATGGGAACAATAACCTCTCAACCCCTTCCTTCAGGGGAACATCTGCCCATCATACAATCGTAGAATGGAACGGGATCACGATCAACTCTCCGATGCTGGGCCAGATTGACCTCTCCCTGCTGCCTGTCGCCCAGTTCCAGGGAATCGAGATCCTGTATGGAGCTGCCGGATTGAACAGAACGAGCGGTGCCTTTGGCGGGATCATCAACCTGAAAACATCTCCCGACTGGACAAACCTGATCCATGTGGATCTTTCGCAGACAGTGGCCAGTTTCAATATCTATACCACCACATTGAATGTGGAAGCCGGAAATCAGAACCTCCAGTCGATCACACGCGCAAATATTGGAACAGGGAAAAATGATTTTCCCTATTTCAATGATTATACAGGTCAAACGGAACGGCAAACGAATGCAGCATACATACAATATGGCTTCTCCGAGGACCTCTTTGCCAAAATTAAAAACAAGCACCTGATCTCTGCGCAGTTCTGGTATAACTATTCGGACCGGGAAAATCCCCCGCTCATTACCAATATCAATCCGGATTATATCGAATACATGGTCGATAAATCCTTTCGAACCTTGGTAGAGTACAAGTTCGTTCAGCATTCCTTCAACATTTCTGCCTCATCTGCACTCATTTACAATCATCTCCACTATATCAGCAACACGCAGGATGCTGAACACCAGTATTATTCGTTTGTCGGTAGGATTCGTGCCAATTATTCGGGTTTTAAGAAATGGATCATCCGGCCGGGTATCGATCTCTCACATGACTGGGTGAACTCTGATGCCTACACCAACATGAAACAACGCAATGTACTGGGTGGCTTCGCCGAGTTGATCTATTCACCTTCCGACATGGTCAAATTGTCGGCCATGGCCAGGGAAGATGTGGTGGATGGGGAACTCATGCCATTTATTCCTGCGATAGGGGCGGAGGTCCATCCCTTTAAAAAGATCAACCTCTCATTTTCTGCAAATTTGTCAAGAAACTACCGCTATCCCTCCCTGAATGATCTTTACTGGGAATTATGGGGCAACCCCGACCTGCTTCCTGAGATCAGTTACAGCATGGAAAGCGGGATAACCTGGAACTTTCTTAGCGACAAGAAACAATTTTTCCTGGAAACTGAGATTACGGGATATTACCTGTTGATGCAGGATATGATCGTATGGTCGCCCTCCGCCACCAGCAGTGCCATCTGGATCCCGGAGAATATCAGCGAAGTGGCTTCAAGAGGGATCGAAACAGGGATCAATTCAACCGTTATCTTCTGGAAAAGTAACCTTGATCTGAATGTCACGTATAATTTCTGCAGATCAACTTATGAGAAAGAGACAAGCCCAACGGGTTCATCAATCGGAAACCAACTGATCTATACGCCAGTACATACGATTAATGCCTCATTAAGGTTTGAAAAGAGAGGATATTATTTCTCCTACCTCTTCAATTATGTCAGCAGGCGGTTCCTCGGAAAGGATAATGTTGACTATATGCCAGGGTATAACTTGTCAAATATCTTTTTAGGGAAAAGTTTCCAAATGAAAGATTTTATATTATCTTTACAACTTGAAATAAATAATCTCTTTGATCTTGATTATCAATCAATAGCTTATCGCCCGATGCCAGGAAGGAATTTTGCCGTTACGGTTCGGGGTAGTTTTATCAGAAAATCAGGGAGATGAGTTATTTCTTAAAAATAAAATCTGTGGGTATAAACTCCAACGTGAACAGATTTTTTCCTGGTTATTTTATCCTGTCCATGTGGACGGTCATGGTTCTTGGGCTCTTTTCCTGCTCAAAAGAACCGGTCAGACCTCATACTGACGATCCGGATCCTGACCCAGGCGATTCACTGATCTTTTCGGAAGGTTTTTTTGTGGTCAATGAAGGAAACTTCAACTGGGGAAATGCATCGATTACCTATATCGATACGGTCACAGGCGGTGTTTACCAGGACATATTTGAGGCTGCCAACGACCGTCCGCTTGGAGATGTTGCCCAGTCGATGAAGGTGATGAACAACCGAGGATACATTCTGATGAATGCATCGAACAGGATAGAGGTGGTAGATCTGAAGGATTTTAAGACCATTAAAAGCATCACGGGGTTCAATGCTCCAAGGTACATGGAGTTCATTGACTCTACCAAAGCCTATGTGACCAACCTGTACAAAGATATCTCGGTGGTTGACCTTGAGAAGCTGGAGGTAACAAAAACCATTGCTACCCCTGAATGGACAGAGGGGATGGTGAGGTATAACCAATATATGTTTGTCACATGTATCGGGGAATTTTCTGAACCCAGTTTCCGGAGGAAAGCAAAGCTGTTGATCATCAATACAAAAAATGATGAAATAGCAGACAGTATTCAATCTTCTACCGAGCCATTGGCGATCGTTATTGATAAGAAACAGAAAATGTGGATCCTCTGTTCAGGCGGGTGGGATAGTTATTCCACTCCTGCCCTTATCCGCGTCAACCCTGAACTGAGGCAGGTTGAAAAGACATTTGTCTTTTCGACAATGGCTACTCCCAGCCGTTTGGCAATCAACCCCACACGAGATACGATCTACTTCTTAAAGGATGGTATCTATCAAATGCCCGTCACTGCCGCAGAATTGCCGACAGAGCCCTTGATCACCTCCGACGGACGTCTATTTTACGGATTGGCTATCCACCCCGTCGATGGTACCATCTATGCCACTGACGCCATCGATTATGTCCAGGCAGGGCACGCCTACCAATTTTCCTCCTCAACAGGGGCCCTGCTTCATGATTGGGAAACAGGAAGAATTCCCGGTTCATTTTGCTTTGGTGAATAAACACAATTCCTTAAATAAAACCATTTGTTATGCAAGAATTCGTTGAAACCCGATGGATGGGCAATATGGCCTTTGAGGCAGAGATTGACGGGTTCGCCGTAAAAATGGATGCCAGCCCTGAATTTGGCGGTACCAACTACGGACCAAAACCCAAACGGCTGATCATACCCTCCCTCGCAGGATGTACAGGAATGGATATCGTCTCAATTCTCCATAAAAAACGCGTTATTTTCAGCGACTTCAGGATCCTGATCAACGCGGAAATGACAGAAACCCATCCAAAATACTATTCAAAGATCCATTTGATCTTTCAGTTTACCGGTGAAAATTTTATCGGAAATGACGAAGTCCATGAGAAGATCAAGCGCTCCATTGAACTTTCAAGCGATGTCTATTGCGGTGTGACCGCCATGTTGAAAAAATCTTCAGATATTACCTGGGAGATCCAACTTAAGAATTCATAAAATGGGGCGGATTACTTCTCTGAATTCACTGAGAATCATCGCAGTGGCCCCCCATATTACTGTGCCGTCAACCACGTATGCAGGCGTTTTAATCTGAACGCCCAAACCGGTGGTAATTTTCACAACATGCACAGACTGATCCCTGAAAAGATCGCTGAGTTTTATTTCGATCACCTCATCCACTTCGGAAGGATCCCTTTTAAATTCAGGCCGTTCAGTAGAATATCCGAGAAAAGGAGAGACAAGGAATTTGCTGGGGGGAATGTATAGATCCGATAATTTTCCAAGGATCCTCACCTTGCCTGGAATGATCCCTACCTCCTCATGGGATTCACGCATTGCCGTATTGGAAAGATCCATGTCGTGGGGTTCCTGCTTACCCCCGGGGAAGCTGATTTGCCCAGAATGAACCCCTCCATATTCAGGACGCCGGATAAAAACAATATAAGGCTCATTATCCATTGGGTACAGAAACAGTAAAACACCACTGGGCCTTGGCTTTGAGGGCATAACCGAATGCATGATCTCCTGGATTCTTCTCATGGATGCCATGCGCATCTGCGCCTCTTTCCCCGGAAGTGGTTGATCCAACGCTTCTGCGACCGCTGATATAAACTGATGAAAAGCCACGAAGAAATTCTTTTTTCCAAAAGTACGACATCTCAGTATAAAAAAGTAGTATACTTGTACACCATTAGATTGGATCCATGGTCAAAGAAAAAATTAAACCCATTGACAGCCAGGATGATCTGGCTCAGAATATCAGCCAATTAATCCTGTTTAATGACGATGTAAACTCCTTCGATTTTGTCATAGAGACGCTAATAGATGTTTGCCACCATGATCCGATGCAGGCCGAGCAATGCGCCTGGATTGCTCATTACAAAGGAAAATGCACAATAAAAGAGGGAGGCCTGCTTTTGCTTCAACCACTTTTGAAGGAAATTAGCAGAAGAGGATTGACGGTCACCATTGAGAATTGAACAGGCTTATCAACATTTAATTCACAGGCCCTTTTCCTTCATTTTTATCACTCTCATATTAAGTAGTTTACAGCTGGTATTTTATTAACAAATTGTTAATAACTTATGTTAATTATTTGTGCACACAAAAGACGATAAATAATTGACTTTCACATTTCACTCACTGTATATTTGAAACTGCAAGTAAGGGATAAAAGGCCCACTGCGAAGTTGGCGATGTGAAAGCAGGGCCCGTAAGGGTTCAGCACTCCAGGACCAAGCCAGGCAAGGGGAGAGCCGGAAGGCCCGCCCGGGTTCCAGGTCACATAAGCAGGGTGCTGCCGGGATCAGCCCCCGCAAGGGGGAAGAGAACCGAAAGCAGGAAGGAAAGAAGGGGCAACCCGGAAAACCGGCCGCCATAATAACCGTAGCTTGACACGCCAGGCAGCTACGGCTGCCGGGATGATGGGTGGGAACCTTGTCGGCCAGACGGGGTTCCCATCACGGTTTTTAGAACCCTACTGCTGTACTTTCACCGAAATATCAATCGTCCCGTCTTCTTCCTGACTTATTTGATTGATGCGGATCAAACCTCTTTTTCCTGCTTCAGTTATAAAGGCAAGATAAAAGCCGGCTTCCAGGGTTTTTAGTGAGGTTTCAAAAGCACCTTCCGAAAGAGCGATCAATTCGGTATCATCCTGAATGGCGTCCCAGTTGATCGTATCCGTTATGATGGTCAGAAAACGTGTTGCGTTTCTCACACTCCATGTCACCAGGGCATTTGGACCAGGATCCTCAACCGTCCCGCCATCAGTGAAAACTTTAATGGCATCGTTGTCGTCAGGGGAAGTGATGGTGGCAAAACTGGTGCTGCCAAAATAATAAAGCCAGTCAACAGATGCATCATTTGCTTTGGCATCGGCCAGGCTATATACGGTACCGCTCATCGATGCAAAAGCGGGGCCTGCGGGGTTCTGCTGTGCACCTAAGATGCGCTGGTCATACGTATTGATGGGTCCGGTGGTAGTTTCGGTAGTAATGGAAAAATTTTTCTGGAGGCTGTTACCTGTGCTTTCCGTGATCATGAAATTCCACGTCTCTACACCCGGTTCACTTCTCGATACCCAGTCAAAGTCATAATTCAGTGCAGTAAGGTTCAGCGTGGTATCAAAAACGCTATCGGTTTTACTCTGAAATGTTCTCGTGATGTATAAATGAGTCAGCGTGTTATCGGTGCTTGACGTGGAGATAATGCCCACTTTGAATGGCTGGCCGATGGCCATTGTGACATCTCCTGAGATATACCCCGTTCCGGTTGCAAATTCAAACGTGAAAAATTGCTCCGGAGTTGAATCCTTTTTTTTACAGGCCGAAAAAATCGTGATCACTGCAAGGGAGGCAGCAATCCATATGTAAACTCTCTTTTTCATAAAAGGTCAAGTTTAAATGGTTTCTCTTAATTCGTGCCCAAAATTAACAAAATTTAAAGGCAAGACGAAATATGTCGGCAGGATAAAATCACTAAAGAATAAAGGGAATCAGCGCTTTTCTGTTCGGAGGGTAATCCGGGAAGGTCGCTTTGTACCACCTGTGATGATGCAATGCTCTCGGAAGAAGGTTCACCACGGTCCAGATGGCAAATGCCAGCGCAGGAGTACACCAGGTCATCATGGCAAATCCAAACCATTCGATCATCTCACCAAAATGGTTTGGACACGAAATCAGTCTGAAAAATCCTTTTTGCGGAATAATGTAGCCGGTTTGACCAGGTTTCCTGAGACGGATCAGAATATTGTCTGATTGCCAATTGACGGTCATCCCTCCAAGGAACATTACGATGCCAAAAATAAAGCGGGGATCTGTCATCCATGAAACCGGATAAGAGGCAAGTGAACCCAGATAGTAGCCGTTGATAAAGCCATTGACAAAATTGAATCCAAGTGCCATAAAAACAATGGCTAATGGCATTTTCTTCCCCTTTGTCCTTAACCTGAATGGAAAAATGAGCGTTCGGTTGATATAATGAACCATCCATAATCCGAAAAAGATCCATGTCACAAGGTTGTGCGTTGCTGAACCAAACAGGAAGAAACCGGCAAAGACCAGTAGGGCAGGGGATTCCATGATAATCCACCCAAGCATGTTATTGATCAGCAACCCCCATTTTTTCGTTGTATGACGCCCATAGGGTGCGATGATACGTATGACAACTGGAAAAATCACCAGGGCGATTGCAATCCACACATAGACAATAAAATAAAAGGTAGAGTTACTCATGGAAAGGATAATTAATGGATGAGTCCTTGTTCTTTAAACCAGTTAAGCGAATCTCTCACACTCTCCTCCAGGCTCCGAGATGAGTAATTCAGTGCATGTCGTGCCTTTTCATTGCTTATTCGCCGGTTGCCCTCTGCAATGATCTGGAGCGATTCCCTTGTATAAAGTGGTTCAACACCTGAAACTTTGCTGTACAGTGTAATGAATGGCAGGCCAAATTTTGCAACCCACAAAGGCATGACCACCTGAGGTGTTTTTGCAGATGAAACCTTAGCGACGGTTTTGGATAGTTCCAGTAAGGTATGCCACTTGCCTGATAGTAAATATTTTTCCCCCACTTGTCCCATCGTTAGGGCATTGATTGCCCCCTGCACAACATCCCTGACATCAACCCAGTTATACCCACCCGGGACCAACGCAGGAATCTGATGGTGATAAAGCTCAAGCAGGGCTGTTCCGATCAGGCCGGGTTCGGGATCACCCGGACCGATGATGGCAGTGGGGGAGAGGACGATGGCATCCAATCCGTTCCTGACGGCCTGAAGGACGATTCGTTCCCCTTCTGCCTTTGACCGGTCGTAAGCAAATCCCTCAGAACCTACCAAGGGTCTTGTCTCATCTAAAGGCTGATCGACAGGATGTTGCTGGAATGCATGAATGCTGCTGAAATGGATGAATCGCTTGATCTTATTCTCTAAGGCCGCTTCGGTGATATTTCGGGTGCCTTCAGTATTGATCTTCCAGACCATTCCGTCAGCATCGCCTTTGATGGAGATGATGGCAGCCAGGTGAACGCAGTAATCCACACCATGTAAAAAATTCCTGAGGGAATCTTTATCAAGGATATCCCCCTGAACAAGTTCGACAGGTAAATCCTGGATAGCTTCTTTATGATGGTGGGTGAGGGCCCTTACCTGATAGCCCTGGTTTAGAAGTTCCTTGCAAAGATTGGAGCCAACATGGCCGTTAGCCCCGGTGACAGCTACTTTCATCCGTACAAAAATAGAAATAAAAATCAAGCAGACAATAGCTCGTCAGGCAGGGCAGAACTCAATAGATTCTGGATGGGTCTGAATTCATGACGGATGATCTCCCACTTGTCCGGATATTGGTCAAAGAGCTGAATGATTCGCTTCTTATGCTTGCGTAATGCATCCGAAATGGCTGGTGCTGAGATTGGTGTGGGAAACTCCTTGCCGACGTTTGCACTTGTAAGATTTTCCTTACGCTGTTTTATCCCCGTTGCAGCCAATTCAAGACGATCCAGTAATAGGTGGGTCTTCACCAGGCGTTGGGGAAGCCCCTCAATCACTTCTTCAGAAATTTTTTGCTGCAATGGTTCCGGAAAGCGAATGTGGTAATCTGCAATCAGTAAAGGCGTCGATTCAGAAGGGGTATAAAGAGCCCCGGCAAAATCGAGCGCATTCCTGACCACCTCCTCAATCTGAAATAATTCACCGGTATAGGACCTTAATTTTATTTTGGCGGAATCGGTCAGGGCAGCCTTAATTCCATATTGCTTTGCAAATCTCGATAGATAGGCAGTAACAAGCGATAATATTCCCTCCCGTTCCTTTTTAGCGCTTTGATTTAGCTTCTCATTCAGTTCGTCTCGCTCATGAATGATATGCCGTATCTGTTCATCAAACGCGATAGTGATCTGTTGTTGGGTATCATAGATTTGATACAGGGTCCTTATGGAATTGGACAATAGAAATCCCACCATGTTCTTGTGCTGCGCAGAGAAGGGCTCGCTGACTTTTTCAAGTAGAAAATTACTCAGGTTCTCGTTGAAATAAATAAAATAAAGATCTGAATCATGGGTAACAGCGGAGGAATATTTAACTAATAATACACTGTTTTTCAGTTCACTAAATATCGTTAATTGAATTCTATCTTTAGAGTGAATCTCAAATGGGAGCTGGTTTTTTGGAAACCATGTAAAAGATTGACCAGATCCGTTGTAATCTGAAAATATAGAAGTGCTTGCGTCGATCCGGATGGGCTTGGTACTATAATTTCCATCCTCTTTTTGCAGAAGATAACCTGTTGTGTTTGTCGTATTGTTCTGATAATGAATAAGAACTACTTGTTCTATCCCGGGAACCAAATCCGGGAAACAGGACAATACCTTATGAAAAACAGCTGGTATGAAGGCCATTTTTTATAATAAATTAAGCAAATATAAAACAAAATAATTACTTAAACAAATTTAAGCTTAATTAAGTGCTTAATTATTCTATGTTGTGTATTAAGCGTAAAAAATTAAGCGATAATAATGTTTAAATAATTTGTTAAACGATACTATTGGCGATACTTTTATCCCACCTAACCGTTTATAACTTAAGACTTGCTTTATGAAAAACTTAAATAGTCTGGCTTATCCTCCTGATTATTTTCGAGTAATGGAGCGGCGAATTAAGTATTATGAGGATAAATATGATCCTCATACGATAATCGTTGACCGCCCCGAGGATATAACCCGAAAACATACTGGTGATAAACGTAAAAGAGGTATGAGGATAGCCAGGGTCTGCGTTAATTTCTTCTCATTTTTCTGATCAATCCTTGATTTTGGAAGTGGTTTATCGTATTTTTACGAGATTAACCATCTAATCACTTTCAAATGAGAACATTCGGGAAAATTTTACTTTGGCTGCTGATTATCATTGTCATCCTAGTACTGATTGCCTATTTACTACCCCGTACATACAAGGTGGAGAGAAGCATCACGATAGGGGCAGATAAATCGCTGGTTTATGATCTCACCTGTAATCTGGAAAAATGGGACCTTTGGAGTCCATGGAACAAGCAGGTTGACACAACTGCCATTTTTGAGCTCTCTGGCAATGTATGTGAGGTGGGAACGATTTGGAAATGGAACGGAGAGATTCTTGGAAATGGTGAATTAATTGTTACTGAAGTAATTCCTGGCGAATCATTCAGGTATGAACTGCTGTTTGATGAGGGTAAGTATCAATCGGAGGGCGGATTCAAATACGATGAAGTGAATGATTCGACGCTGGTAATCTGGTCAGACGAAGGCGACCTTGGCTTTAATCCATTTAACAGGTACATGGGCCTGTTTGTGGATAGAATGATGGGCCCTGATTTTGAAAAGGGATTGGCAAAATTAAAGGATGTGGCCCAGGAGCGGAATGGATGGCCATTGATCAAGGAATCCTATATGGAAGACCAATTGGTCCTATTGATTCGCGATTCTGCCGGTCCCGATACTTATGGACAAGTGATGGGCAAAGGATATAGTGAACTGAATCATTTCATGAAAGCAAAGCGGTTGAATCCTAAAGGGTATCCATTTGCTATTTACCAGTCGTGGGATTCTGTCACTCAGTTTGCCGTATTCGACATGGGGATTGCCGTTGAGTACGCGGAAGGAGGAAAAGGACGAATCCAGCTTAGTGAGATTCCGGCACAGAAAATTGTCGTGGCTGATTATTTTGGTCCTTATGATAAAACAGAAAGCGTTTACAGAGCGCTCGACAAATATATCGAGCAGGGTGGACTTCAGATTATTGGAAATCCTTGGGAAATTTATGTTACAGACCCAATGATCGAGCCGGATACGGCTAAGTGGGAGACGCAGATTCTGTTTCCGGTAAAGTAA
>Ga0172374_1000218_pt1 | contig 46489 bp, 54 predicted proteins | sample LakKiv3m_FD_114536 | JGI IMG/M metagenome (GOLD analysis project Ga0172374, IMG submission 114536) | Freshwater microbial communities from Kabuno Bay, South-Kivu, Congo - kab_092012_10.3m | ecosystem: Environmental > Aquatic > Freshwater > Lake | place: Democratic Republic of the Congo... | reverse complement strand
TAGCCTTTTTTTGTCTATTGAATTTTGAGTACCCATTAACCAAACATATTTTATATGCTACTGTGGACTGGTATGGTTTTTAATCAGTGGGTACGCTATGGTATCATATGGGTACAAACAAAAGGAATGAGAAATCCAAACAAATACTTGTGTTATTAATTGAATGTGGGATTACATAAAATATTAAAATGACAAATATAGGAAAATATATTTACAAAAGTATTGATTTGCCGCGCTTTTTGTAGTATCGTAGTGTTGAGGTGAAATGAAATGGGAAATCTCATAACAAGAAGCGCATATCTGAACCAATTGATTCAATGGAAAGACCATCAGGTTGTCAAAGTGATCACTGGGATTCGACGCTCGGGGAAATCCACATTATTGTGCACTATATTTGCAGACTACCTATTGAAACAGGGAATACCTATGGAACGGATTATCGTTGTCAATTTGGAGTCAATAGATAATGAGCATCTGTGCCATTACAAAAGTCTTTATGATCATATCGTTAAACGACTTGATCCGAATCAAATGAATTATGTGATCATCGATGAAGTTCAAACCGCCTATGAGTTTCAAAAAGCGGTGGATAGTCTATATATTTTGAAGAATGTCGATCTTTACATCACAGGGTCGAATGCGTACATGCTTTCTGGAGAACTTGCAACGCTCTTGTCGGGTAGATATGTCACGATTGAAATACTGCCCTTATCTTTTCTTGAATATTTGGAATCGACAAAGGACAATCAGAATCTCAATGCTGAATATAGATACTATCTTCGATTTGGAGGATTTCCTTACGTCACCCAGCTCTCGAACGACGAGAAGCAAATCAATCAGTACCTTGAAGGAATATATAATACCATATTAAAAAAGGATATCATCGCAAAAAACAAAGTATCGGACATTTTTGTTTTGGAAGATGTGATACGCTTTGTTTTCGATAACATCGGCAACATCGTTTCTTCCAAAAAGATCAGCGACACGTTGACATCAAACGGAAGAAAAGTCTCGAGGCCAACGGTTGACGCGTATTTGGGTTATTTGATGAATGGGTATGCCATTTACAAAGTGAATCGGTATGATATAAAAGGGAAAGAGTATTTGAAGTCTCTTGAAAAATACTATGTTACCGATTTGGGATTACGCAACTACCTATTAGGATTTCGTAATATCGATCGCGGAAGCATCTTGGAGAACGTTGTATTTCTCGAATTAAAAAGAAGAGGATTCGATGTCAATATCGGTAAGTATGATGATAAGGAGATCGACTTCATCGCTAGAACAAGCAACGACATATTATACATTCAAGTAACAGAGTCCATTCATTCTCCCGAGACGTTGCAACGAGAGCTTGAACCCTTGAGGGCAATCAAGGACTTCCATCGTCGAATCATCATTACAATGGATTATGATGTGAATCAATCGTATGATGGCATTTTAGTAATTAATGCAATCGATTGGTTGACTGCCAAAGTGAATTCTTAATAATCGATATTTTTCTATGTGTGGTCTTCTGAATCGGTTTGTTGACTTCAATCAAAAATGAAAAGCATTGGATAATTGCCGAAAACATGTTTACGCCTGTATTTATATATTGTCTGACTAAACATATTTTGGCTCAAAATATGTTACATGCCTACATTTAACAGCATTTGTTCGAGCAATTAGGGTAACACCACGCACGTTGAGACCGTAACGTTGCTTTCGCTCAAATCACAATAAGGGAAAACCACGAATCAATAACCGCTAAATCCAAACTTAATCTCAAATCCTTTATAACACAAGATTTCCAACATAATGAGGGAGATGAAATCTACGAAACGATACATTAAGTATTTCGCAGTAACGTTTTTGTTGCTACCCATTGGATTGGCGTTAGTAACCTCTTAACCTACGATATCATCAGTTATGAATCAATGGATGATTTTAATTGGCATACGTCATGCTATCCAGTTGTAAGCATCAATTCTGAAACTGAAGTCAATTCCGAAGAAGAGGCCAGTGAACTGTTTTTCAAACTAATCGAACTTGAATATACAGGGTTAACAAGAATGATGAACAATAACGTGCACGTGGTCTATGATAATGTGACGGAACGGTACTACTTAATTCACAACGGCTTTGCATTCTTCGAACACACGATGTATGGATATATCGATAAAGGGTCAACACAATTGTATTATATTATCTCTATTTAATTTTTTAGATGAAACGAATTGGTACGGGGTTCAATTTGCTTCAGTGCATTGGTATGGATTTAATCAGTTGGGACGCTTGGATTTCATATGTGTACACAATGAAAAAAGAATGAATGCATTTTTTATCAAACTGGTTTATGACAAGAATTCGATCATTGATGCCTGGAAACAGGTGTTTTTTTTGACAGTATTTTATTCAAAGACTGAATATAACGGACAGAATACAGACAATATGGCGAACGGAATGTTGACAATATGGCGAACGGAATGTTGACAATATGGCGAACGGAATGTTGACAATATGGCGAAAATCGGTATACTAATAAGTATGGTGGTGATTTTTCATGTATTTACCAAGACTGATTGAAAAGAATATTGAAGAGAAGTTATCCTACATTGGAGCGGTTCAAATAGAAGGGCCAAAATGGTGTGGGAAATCTACAACGGCATCAAGATTTGCTAGAACGATCATTAAGCTGCAAGATCCAATCGTATTCAAAAGATATCAAATCTTTGCATCAACAGGAAAAACCGATTTATTATACGGCGACAAACCAATTCTATTTGATGAATGGCAAAAAATCCCGGAAATTTGGGATTTTATCAGACTGGCTATCGATGAAAACAGTGGGGTTTCTGGTCAATACATCCTTACGGGTTCGGCTAAACCAATTGATGATAAGAATCGACATTCTGGTGCCGGCAGAATTGCCAAAATAGTCATGAGACCCATGTCGTTATTTGAGTCTAATGATTCAACTGGTCAAGTGTCAATTGAAAAGTTATTCAATCAACCGATGGGAAATATCAGAGGCGAATCCAAATTGACAATACGTGATCAAGTTAATTTGGTTTGTCGTGGCGGATGGCCTGGCATCAATGGAATTCCGACAAGCCAAGCGCTTAAATATGTGAATGACTATTATCAAACATTAGTCAACATTGATATGATCGATGTGGATGGCGTCAAACGCAATCCAAATCGAGCAAAGGCTATTTTAAGAACCTATGCAAGAAACATATCAACCTTAACGGATTATCAAACCATGCTGAAAGATTTGGAAAATGTCGGTGAAGGTGTCGATAAAACAACACTGGCATCCTATTTGAGAGCATTTGAAAGGTTATTCATCATTGAGAATGTCGATGCATGGACACCAAAGCTGCGAAGTGCGACACGCATTCGAATGAGTCAAAAAAAGCAATTTGTCGATCCTTCGATTGCTGCCTTGGCATTGGGAGCAACTCCTGATGATTTAGGGGCAGACATGGAGACATTTGGCTTCTTCTTCGAGTCATTAGTGATCCGGGATCTAAGAGTGTATCTCGATAAGCTTGGCGGTTCAGTTTTTCATTATCACGATAAGAATGATTTGGAAATCGATTGCATCCTAAAACTAAATGATAATAGATGGGCTGCAGTAGAGGTGAAAGTTGGAGGAAATCAACTGGATGAAGCCGCCACAAATTTGATTAAGCTAAAGGAGAAAGTCGATACCGAACACATGAAAGAACCGTCATTTTTGATGATTCTATATGGAGGAACAACCGCATATAAAAGAGCCGACGACGTATTTGTTGTTCCGATTGGGTGCCTTAGAGATTAATAGATTGGTATGGAAATCAATGAGCGGGCTGCGATACCATATGTTGAGGCAGGAGACGACTCAGTCAAGCAAGCAACAATTCGAAATACACGGATGAGATGCGAGAACGGACCGAACTCCACATTTGTCGCCTGGCAAGTCGGCGACTTCGGTCGTGGAAAAACTGAGAATCGACTCGCTGTCGACAATATGAACACCGTCTCGGTGAGTACCAATCTCGAAAACTTGAAGTTGATCTGTAAAGACTGTCAGAACAAGGAGTAATATTGTTTCTGCAAAATCACTCGATTTGATGAAGAGGGAGATCCAATGACGCGGCCAAATCCAATCAACGACAAACCATTACTGAAAAACGGAATATGTTTGTTGAAAAACAGAATACAAGAGTTGGATTTGGGTTTATAATAAATTTAAAAATCAATACTGTGGGGGCGTGATTCTATGGAGATCAAAACTGGTTTTGCGAACATAAAAGAATTCCAGAAGTACCTGAAAGATGTGATACTGGCGATCGACTTCATGTGTGGACCTCGATTCGCAGATCTACGTGACCAGATCAGCGATGACGAAGCGACAAAATCATTGGCACAAAGAGTCATCAACTATAATACTGCAAAAGCGGAAATCTATGAACTGAAACCGGCCTTCGACTCTTTTCTGACGAAATATTCAACAAAAAAAGTTGCCGCGAACACAGCAGGTAGAATCATTTACATTTACTTAGGTATATTGTTTTTGTTTGGCTTAATTACAATTCCGCTGTCATTCGTGCTATTTAATAAAGCCAGGAAATTGAAAATCGCGGCAAAAAGCAACAGCATTGACAATGCTTCACTAGAGCAACAATTACAAATCGAGTTGACAAGAGACGGAAACGGATCGTTTGCTGAGCTGCTTTCATCGCTGATGACTCGTTCTAATCATCTAGAGTACTTTTCAAATGAATGGTATTTTGTCATTCCGGACATTGTGAATGAAATCAATTCCGGCCGATCGAATTCGGTTCAAGAGGCAAAAGTCAACTTAAAAAAAGATGAAGAACGTCGAGAAGAAATGCGATTAAAGGAAGAACAAATCGCAGCCACAAAAAAGCTAGCAAAAGCGATCGATAAACTGAATAAGAAGTAAACCGGTTTGGATGAATCCGCGAAAGTGAAAACAGCGCCTGCATGAGCATGTCTTGTAGGCTGTTTTCTTTATCATGTTACTGTCTCCCGCCGATTGAAGCCCCATGGATGGGTCTGGAACGGAATTCATCGGCGGCACGACGTGATACCATGGCGACTAAGATGGAAACGAAGATCAACCGCACGGCAACCTCAATTGCCTTGAAACGGAGGGAAGAAGAATGGATGTCATCAGCTGGCTGCTGGAGAACAGCGACAACGGGACGATGCCGGTCCGCATCGAGAAGAAGGACGCTCCCACCAAATGGATCACGCTGAAAGCCCTGCTCGTGCAGAAGGAATATCCTCCGGACATTGCGCTGTGATTCATCCGAAAAATGCCGCCATGGTCTACGTGCGGCGCACTCCGGTGGTATAATGGAACTTGGATCAGCCGCGGTCAATCCGAACGGCGGATTGACCCAAGCACGAAATTGCTGCAGAGGGGAGCTCGCGACATGAAACGCAGGAACATCGATGCGATCCGCATCACGAAACAGGCAATGCCGGTCCTCGGACTGGTCCTCGGAATCTCACTCTTCATCTTCGTCCTTTCGCTTCTTGGCAGGAACAGCGCCTCCTTTGCGTTCTGGGGCAGCGCCGCGCATGAAGCGGCGGCCGACCTCGCGAACGCGGCCGTTCGGTCCGTCGCCCGTTTCAACTGGACGTTCATCGCCCTTTTCGCAGTCATCGTCTACATCTACGGCACGGAACTGAAAAACAAAAACTACAAAGGCATCGTCGCGGCGCTTTCGCTGTACGGCGTCCACTGGCTCTATGAGATCGCCAACGCCGCCGTTCAGGCCGGCACCGGCTATGCCCTCTGGACCGTATCGCCCGAAAGCACGTCCTTCATCCTGCTCGTCGGCGTGTCATGGGAGCTGTCGATGATGTTCTCGATCGCCGGGCTGGCGATGTCCAAACTGCTGCCCGACGATCCCAAGAAGAAAATCCTCGGGATGAACAACCGCATCCTCTTCGCGATCGCCAACGCCGCCTTCTTCGCGATCTTCGAAATCTTCCTCGCCGGAACGCCCGCGTTCCTCTGGACCTATCCCTGGTGGGGAGCCATCCCCGTCTTCGTCACGACGTACATCCCGTTCTTCCTCGCGGCGTTCCTGATGCACGACGCGAGGCCGAAGGCCCAGAAGACGTTCCTAGCCGTGACCTGGGGACTCGTCTTCGTCCTGCTTGCGGTGCTGATCCCGCTCGGCGTCATCTGATCCGCACGCATCATCGCCGACGGACCGATTTCGGATCGATCCGGAATCACCGGTCCCCTTCGAAACGCCGATGACGAATCCAAAACCGGGACAGACCCCGGAGAAAGGTCGACGATATGGATGAACTCGCCTTCAGGGAAGTGACGGACGAGAATTTCCGTGCCGTGGTCGCGCTCAGCGACACCCTGTCCGACGCGCAGAAGAAATGCGTCGCATCCAATCTCAAGTCGCTCGCGCAGGCCTACCTCCATCGGGAGCACGCCTGGCCGCGCGCCGTGTACTTGGGCGAGACCGCGATCGGTTTCGTCATGCTCGACCTCGATCCCGAGGCGATTCCGGAAGCGGACCGTCCCGCCGATTATCTCTGGCGCTTCATGATCGCCGGTCCCCATCAGGGGAAGGGATACGGACGCCGCGTGCTCGACATGCTCGTCGCCAAAGGCCGTGCGGAAGGCAAGAAGACCCTCTACCTGTCCTGCGACACGGAAGGACCGATGCCGTACCGATTCTACATCGCTTACGGCTTCGTCGACACGTTACGCCGCGAAGACGACGAGGAAATTCTCAAATACGAGATCGGCTGAACGGCATCGCGTTTCTCCGGATGCGAGATGACGGCGGAAGTGTTCCTCGCGCCGGAGCTGCGGCCGTCCCCGTCGTCATCCCCGCCTCCCATCTGAAACGAAACCATTCGTCCCGAAACGACCGACAGGAGTGACATCCATGTACGAAGCGATCCGTAATTACCGACCGAACAACGAGCAGGAGGAAGCCGACCGGCGGGCGATCCTCGCCTTCCTCGACAGGAATCCCGACGCCCTCCTGCGGACCAACGAGATCGCCCATCTGACGTCTTCGGCGATCGTCGTCAACGCGACGATGACGAAGGTCCTCTTCGCGTTCCACAACATCTATCAATCCTGGTCCTGGGTCGGCGGCCACAACGACGGCGACCCCGACTTCCTCGCCGTCGCCCTGCGCGAAGCCAAGGAAGAAACCGGCGTCGAAAACATCCGCCCCTATTCCGACGATGTCTTCATGCTCGATGTCATCTACGTCCAGCACCACGTCAAGCGCGGGCGTTTCGTCTCCGATCATCTGCATCTGAACGTCACCTACCTGCTGATCGCCGATGAAACGGACAACCTCAGGATCAAGCACGACGAAAATGCGGGCGTCCGCTGGTTTCCGATCGACGCGGTCCTCGACCATGTCGGCGAAGAACGCATGAAGCCGGTCTACGGAAAAGCGTTCGACGCGATCCGCCGGATCCGCGCATCCGAAGGCGTGAAAGAAGGGAACAGCCATGACTGAAGCGCTTGGCTATCTCGCCGCGGTCCTGACGACGATCTCGTTCGTGCCGCAGGCGTACAAGACGATCCGGACGAAAAACACGTCGGGCATCTCGTTCGCGATGTATCTCCTGTTCACGGCCGGCGTGCTCCTGTGGTTTGCCTATGGCATCGCCCTTGCCGATCCGGCGATCTATCTCGCCAACGGCGTGACGGCGCTCTTCACCATCGCCATCCTGACGATCAAGGCCATCAGTCTCTTCGGAAAGCGGAACGACGATCCTACGAAAGGCGGGAATCCCTCATGAGAATCGCGATCTACGGTGCCGGTGCGATCGGCACGGTCCTCGGCGCCTATCTGGCGAAGGCCGGCGTTCCCGTCGACCTGTTCAATCACAATGCAAAGCATGTCGAAGCGCTGAACCAACACGGCGCGCACATCGTCGGCACGGTCGACTTCATCCAGCGGGTGAACGCCTATCTGCCGGAAGCGATGACCGGTACGTACGACGTCATTTTTTTGATGACGAAACAGCTCGACAACGCCAACGTCGTCGCCTCATTCGTTCCCTTCCTCGCTCCCGACGGCGTCGTCTGCACGATGCAGAACGGTTTGCCGGAACCCTCCGTCGCGGCCGTCGTCGGGGAAGGCAGGACCTTCGGCTGCGCAGTCGGCTGGGGTGCCACGCTGCGAAGTCCGGGCGTCGCGGAGCTGACATCGGAGCCGACTCCCGAAGCACTCGCCTTTAGCCTCGGATCGATGACCGGGGGCTGGGACGGACGGCTCGTCGCCCTCGCCAAAACGCTTGCCAAAATGGGCGCGGTCACGATCGAGGAGAACTTCATGGGCGCCCGTTGGGCGAAACTGCTCGTGAACGCCGCCTTCAGCGGCCTGTCCACCTGCTTTGACGCCACCTTCGGCGACGTCGCCGCGAACAAGAAATCCCGACTCGTCGCGCAGCGGGTGATCAAGGAATGCATCGAAGTCGCCCGCCGTTCGGGCGTGAAGATCGAGCCGATCCAGGGCAAGGACGTCGTCAAATTGCTCGACTACCGGGGATGGTTCAAGCAGAAAATCAGTTTCCTGATCATTCCGATCGCGATCAAGAAGCACCGTCTGATCCGTGCGAGCATGCTTCAGGATCTCGCCCGCGGACGACGGACCGAGATCGACGCGATCAACGGCGCCGTCGCCGCCCAGGGCGACAAAATCGGATTCGAAACGCCATACAACGACATGATCGTCGCGATCGTGAAGGACATCGAGGCCGCACGGGAGAAGTCCGGCTGGAACAACTTGTCGCGGTTCGAACCGCTCCTCGCTTCCCGCTGATCGCGATGGACTTCGCGGCCGCCATCCATCCGGTTCCCGTCCTGAAGACGGAACGGCTGATTCTGCGCGGACTCGTCCGTGCCGACGCGCACGACCTCTTCCTGATGCGTTCCGACCCGCGCATGATCGAACACACCGATCAAACCGTCGACCGCTCGATCGACGATACGCACCGTTATCTCGATCGCATGCTGGACGGGGGTGTGCGAGCCTCCTGGATCGTCTGGGCGATCGAGACCGCCGACCGCCGTCGCGTCGTCGGTTCCGTCAGTCTCTGGAACTTCACGGAAGATCATGCGTGCGCCGAACTCGGCTACGGCATCCATCCTTCTTTCTGGGGACTGGGATACATGAGGGAAACCCTCCGGGCGGTCCTGTCCTTCGCGTTTGGCACCCTCGGGATGCAGGCGGTCGAAGCCTACACGGAACGGGCCAACCTGCGGTCATCCTCGCTGCTCGGGCATCTCGGGTTTCGCCTCGCCCGATGCGTCGAAGAAACGGGAGCCGCGGTGGACCGCGTCTTCACGATGGACGTCTTCCGCATCGAAAACGATTCCCGTTTCAGGCTTGGCGTCTTGACGGAAGCGTCGCCCGCAACCGCCTCGCCGGAACCGCAGAACTACCGGAACGGACAGCCCGTCTTCCGCATCGAAGGTGACGAATCGACGTATTTCTACCAATCCGGAGCCCTCAAGGCGCGGGGGCCCTTCAACGATGGACGGATGGAAGGAGAATGGCGGTTCTATCGCGAAACGGGTCAGCTCGCGCAGATCGGCCACTTCCGCGCCGGAATCAAGGACGGACTCTGGATCCGCTTCGATCGCAGCGGCGCGATCGAGTATGAAGAAACATTCCGTGCGGGCAAACTGATGCACCGCCCTTGAAAAAAAACAGCCATACCGACGAGGGGTGACGGTCATCGCCTCGTGTGGCGGAATAGACGGGTCGAAATCCGAAAATACGACGGTTTTTCACGGCATAAGCATCTTTTTGACCGATTCCGTGTATAATAATGGTATCATTGACCGTCGAGGAGGAATCGGAATGTATCGTCTGGCATGCGAGATCGACCAACTGAAAACGGCCGGGATGCTCCGCGTCATGGTTCAGGACCAGCCGATCCTGATCGCCTATTTCAAAGACAGGTTCTATGCTCTGTCCGACGTCTGCCCGCACATGGGCGGTTCGCTTTCCGCGGGCGGCTACGCCGACGGGAAGGTGACCTGTCCCCGCCATCACGCCCGGTTCGACGTGACGACCGGCGAAGTCGAGGAGAGGGCGAAGATCCTTTTCGTCAAGCTGCCCACGCACAAGGCGACGACTTATCCCGTCCGCATCGAGAACGACCACGTCTACGTCGACATGTAAAAAAACCGGCCGGAACCCTTCAAGGTCCCGGCCGGTTTTCGTTCAACGGACGCGATTGCCGCACTTGGGACAGAAGTTGTCGTCCCCGTCGATCGCATGGCCGCAGTTCGAGCAGAAGAGCACGCCGTCGCCTCCCGCCTGGTGCACGGTCTTGTCGGCCGGATTGCGGTCGTATTTCGCGAACGGGTCGCCTTCCTCCGACGAATCGGTGATGTCGACGATCGAATGGCGGTCCTCCGCCGTGGCGTTGTGCTTGTGGAACTTCGCCTGTTTCACGGCCATGGCGATGAACAGGATCCCGAAGAGCGGGAAGATGAAGCCGATGATGGCGAAGATGCCGCCGGCGGAACCGAAGGCGCCGATGCCGATGGCTGCCGCGATAACGGTCCAAAGAACGCCGAATATGATTGCGAAGACCGATCCCGAACGGCCGAGTTCGGAGATGCCCCTGCCGGGCTTGACGCTTTTCATGGTGACCACCTCGATTCTTCATTATAATGCATCATGACCCGATTGTATAGTGGATAATTCGTGGGAAATCACACGGATTCCGGTCATGAATACCGCAGTGGAATCCCGCGATGCGGAAAAGTATGATATCATGGAACCGAAAGAATCCATTCGGGGAGGAATCGCGATGAAACAAGCCGTCATCGTCACTGGCCATCTGGCCGCGCTCAAGTCGACCGTCTCGAAGCGTCTTGCGACGGACCTGTCGGCGGTGTGTCTGAACAAGGACGACATCAAGGAAATCCTCGGCGACGCCATCGGGTTCACGACGCGTGAAGAAAACCTCGCGCTCTCGTTCGCGACGTTCCTGCTGCAGCGGAAATTAATGAAGGACGTTCTCGGCGTGGACAATCTCGTCATTCTCGAAAGCAATTTCCGGAAGAACGAATTCGAACTGCTCAAGGCCGACGCCATCAAGGACGGCATCCGCCTCATCGTCGTCTTCATGACCGGCGATCCCGACGTCCTCTACGAGCGCTATGCGACGCGCCAGCCGACGCGCCATCCGGTCCACACGTCCACCGGCCTGCTGCCGCCCGAGACGTATCGGGCGATCCTCGCGCCGTTCGATCCGGTTCTCTACGGATCGGACGCGATCGTGGTCGATACGACCGTGTTCGCGGAACGGGATTATGCCGACGTGCTCAGCCGGATCAGAGACCGGCTCCTGGTGAGGTGACGCGATGAACGCCAAGAACGCAAGCATCGGCTCGATGATTCTGCATGACGGAGATCGCGACGCGCTGGTCGCGATGATCGTGCGGCTCGATCGGCCGACGCAGGGGCGTTTCGCCGCGGAATGCGCGGAACGCGTCCTCCGTTTCACCGACGACCCCCGGGCAGGCGCCGCGATCGCGGCCGCCCGGGCATGGGCGGATGGGGCCATCAGGGTCGGTCCCGCCCGCAGTGCCGCCATCGCGGCGCACGCCGCCGCGCGGGAAGCGACTGCTCCGAAGGCCGTCTATGCCTGCCGCGCCGCCGGCCATGCGGCCGCGACCGCGCACGCTGCCGGGCACGCGATCGGGCCGTGCGACTACGCGCTGAAAGCCCTCGCAGCGGATGCGGAAGACCCAATCATGGCGATGCTCGCGGAACGTCGCTGGCAGAAACATCGGCTCGAAGAACTGCTCGGCTCCGACACATGAGACAAGCCTGCGAAACAGGCTTTTCTTTTTCGCGTGAGGTCGATCGCGCGTGCGAAACGTCGGGTATGCCGCGGAGAGGGGGTGCTTTTCGATGCAGATTCCCGCACCGTCCGCGATGAGATCGCCGTCATGGAACGATAGTCATGAAATCGCCGTGAAAGTCCTTCGCTCGCCCCTTTTTCATGATATAATTCAAGTGACGGAAGCGCGCGGAGCAACACGCGTCTTCGCGCAAGAAGGATCCTCCATGGACAAGAAGAAACTCGGCCTGCCCGGCATCATCGTCATCGTCAGCTTCGTCATTTTCCTCCTCGCGATCGTTTCGCTCGCATTCGGCGATTTCCTCGCCGACACTTTCGACGTCATCGGCATCCGCGTCGCGACGCTCATCGTCGCGTTCGCGGCGTTCTGTTCGAGCTCGCTCTTTTCGATGCTCATCTATTCCCACAACCGTACCGTGAGCCGGATCAACGACGACACGAACCGACGCGCCGAACTCTTCCGCGAACTGTCGTTCGCTTCGAGCAACTACTCGATCATCGAATTCATCGACCGGATGCTCATCTACGACGAGTCGGGCCGCTATGTCGACCGCTACGTCGTTCCGGGAACGATGAGTTTCCACATGCGGGACGGGAAAGTCGATCAAAACGACGTCTGTGCCAACCGCGATGGGTACCGCTTCACTTCGGTGAAGATTCCCTTCCGCGTGATCGAGGGGAAGTTCGTATCGCGGATCGCGATCGAAAAGCTGACGTTCGAGCGTGACGGCGCCCAGTTCGATTTCTCTCCCTGCGACAAGGACGGAGAGACCGACGTGTTCATCCTGTACAACGAACAGACGAAGCGGCACAACGTCATCGTCAATCTGATCACGCCGCGCGAAGCGGACTTCTTCCTGTCCGCAAAAATCAACGCTTTTTCGAACATCGTCATCCACATGACCGTCACGAGCCTTCTCGGCGTCAAGGTGAAGGGCGTCTCCCAGCTCTACTTCACGAACCCCGAGCAGATCGAGGCGGCCGGATCCAACACGTACCGCATCAACTCCGCAACGTTCACCCTGACGGAGCTTCCGAAAGTCACCCAGTACCTGCAGTGAAGACTCCTACCGAACGGATGTGATGTCATGATCTTCGTCTTCTCCGGCACCGGCAACTCCCTCCATGCGGCGACCGTTCTCGCCTCCCGCCTCGCCGACCGCGTCATCGCGATCGCCGACGAGCGGAAGATTCCCGGAAATCCCCTTTCCTATGCCTGCCGATCCGGCGAAGCGCTCGGGTTCGTCTTCCCGATCCACGCCTGGGGAGTGCCCCGCTTTGTCCTTGATTTCATCCGCGACGTCAGGATCGTCGGAACGCCGTCCTACGTCTTCTCGCTGTCGACGTGCGGTCAGGAAGAAGGAAGCGCGACGCGGACGGTCGAGCGGCTGCTCAGGAAGAAGGGGCTTGTCCTCGACGGCGCCTTCACGGTCGCGATGCCCAACAACTATCTGCTCGGCTACGACCTGGAAAGCCGCAGCGAACAGGATTTGATCCTGTCCGTCGCCGACACCCGGCTGGAGACGATCGCGGCGGTTCTCGCCGCGCGGAAAAAAGCCGTCCGGATGCTTCTCCCCGGAAAGGGCGCGGCGGTCAAAACGGCCGTCATCCATCCCCTGTTCGACAGGTTCTCCGTCAACTCCCGTCCGTTTTTCGCGACGGACGCCTGCATCCGTTGCGGACTTTGCGTCCGCATCTGTCCGGTGCAGACGATTCGCCTCGATCCGCTGCCCGTCTGGGGAAAAGCATGCACGCAGTGCCTTGCCTGCATCAACCGCTGTCCCGTCGCCGCAATCGAGTACGGCACGAAGACCGCCGGAAGGGCACGCTACGTTCATCCCGACATCCGCTGACTGTATCCCAAGGAGGTGCGCATCATGCGCAAAACGCTCATCGACGTCTTTGTCGGCGTCGCCTTCATCATCATCGTGACGATCCTGCAGTTCATCGCCTCGCTGCTCTTCGGAATCGGCGACGAGATCTACGACGACCCCGCCCTGAGGGGGAGGATGGTGAACCTTCTTTTCCTTGCGACGGCATTGCCTGCCGCCTTCCTCGGAGCCGTCGCCGCGCATCTCCTGAAGACCGCATCGGTCGGAGACGCGGCGATCCGCGGCGGCGTCTGGAGCGGCATCCAGGCGGTTTCGTTCCTGGCCATGGGACTCTTGAACGAGACCACGGGGTTCATTTTCGGCGCCTACGGATTCTACCTGTTCCTCATCGCGATGGCCGCCGGACCCGTCGTCTACGCCCTCGTGAAGCGACTCCCCGTCAAAGCCGTGCCCGAGGCCCCCGGAGCGCGTCCGGAATGACCTCGCCTTTCGCCGCGAGCAAGGAATCCTGGACGGCCTACCGGGCCCTCCTCGATCTCGAAAGGCGATCCGAAAGCGATCCCGACGTGCGCGAAGCGCGCAAGCGGATGATCGCCGATCCGTTCGTCGCCCTTCTCGTCGCCGGACTTTTGCCATGGCCGGGCGACGTCGTGAACAGCCACAAGAGCTCCTGGCAGCCGTTCCACCGGCTCGCCTTCCTCGCCGACATCGGCCTGACGAAAGACGATCCCGGGATGGCTGCGATCCTCGCCGCGATCCTCGCATCGTCCTCCGCCGGGATTCCGACGCTCCCCATGGTCCTGTCGAAAGGCCCGCAGGGATCCGCGGAGGCGCGCCATGCCTGGGCGCTCTGCGATGCGCCCGTGACGCTCCGCGCCCTCGTCGGGATGGGACTGCGGGACGATCCCGCCGTCCGGTCCGCGGCTGCTGCGCTCATCCGTCTGGGCCGGGAGAACGGCTGGCCCTGCGCGCTCGCTCCGGAAGCGGGAGGCTGGCGCGGGCCGGGAAGGAAGCAGGACCCCTGTCCCTATGCCACCCTCGCGATGCTCAAGCTGGCCGCGGAATTCGACGTCCATCGGGACGGCGCGGAAGCGCGCGCCGGCGTCGCTTCGCTGCTCGGACTGTGGGAACACAGCCGCGAACGGCATCCCTACATCTTCTACATGGGGACCGATTTCCGGAAACTGAAGGTGCCTTTCGTGTGGTATGACATCCTTCACGTCGCCGACGTTCTGTCCCGCTTTCCTGCGGCGCTCGGAGATCCGCGCTTCCGGGACATGATCGGCGTGATCACGTCGAAACGCGCTCCGGACGGGACGTACTCCCCCGAGTCGGATTGGAAAGCATGGGCCGATCACGGCCTGGCGAACAAGGGAAAACCATCCGACTGGCTCGGCTTCCTCGTCCGAAGGATCGAGAACCGCCTGAAGGAGGCGCATCCGGATGGGTGAGAAGGATCGCGAAGCGGTCCGCGCGCGAAACCTCGCCGCCGAAGCGGAGCAGAGCGGCACCCGCAGGATCGTCCTGCTGGAACAAGAGTGGGGGAAGTACAAGTACGCCGTCCTCGAACGCTCCGTCAAGATCTATCAGTCGATCCGGAATCTGCTCAAGGACAAGGACAGTTATCCGGTTCGTGAATTCTATCGTCTCATCGACCTCGCCTACGCGACCGATCCGACGCCGCAGGCACGGGCGAACGCGGCGGCGCACGTCTGGGGATATGTCAAGGATCTGGCGACCGAAGCCGAAAAGACGCGTTACCGCGCCGCGATGAGCGACTACCTCGACGGCGAGATTCCGATCGGCGCCGTGAAGGCTTTCCTATGGACGATGGCCGTCCGATACGACGTCGGCTATCTCAGGGACTCGCATTACTTCAAATAAAAAACGACCTCGGGAAAAACCCGGGGTCGTCTTTTCGATTGATTCGTCGATCAGGGCTGCATCGCGCCGAACAGCACGAGCCAGGCGAGGATCGATTTCGCGACGAGCGAGAGGATGATGTAGGTGCGCTCTCCGTACAGATAGTTGGCCCACTTGCCGACGCCACGGTACTGCAGGACCATGTTCACCGGAAAGGTGTTGAAGGCGACGAAGTAGGTGCCCACGATCGCCCAGACGAACCACGGGACCTGGGACAGATCCGGAATGCCGGTCATGTAGAGGACGATCACGATCCACGGCGCGATGCCGGCGATCGAACCCCAGACGAAGGGACCCCAGTTGACTTTGCCCTTCTCCTTGCCGGAGTTGAGCTGTTCCATCACGAGGCCGAAGAGGTTCATCGAGGCGTTGACGATGAAGATGAGGACGAGCGAGCCGATGTCGTAGATGCCGAAGAGGGTCGAGATGAGAACGATCATGACCGAAGACGAGAGGGCATATTCGAACCAGCGGAACCGGTTGATTCCCTTCGCGAGGTCGGCGTTGTAGACGTCGTTCAGCTTCTTGGGAATCGAGACGAGGGCGTGCACGACGGCCGAGAGCAGCAGGAAGACGGCGACGAGGATGCCGAACGGCAGCGTGAAGATGGGAGCACTGGCGGTGACGAGGCCGACACCGGGAACGAAGTCGAGGAAGTACTTCGTGATCTCCGGCTTGAATTCGGCGATGTTCTGGATGACGGTGGTGGCGAGGAAGAGCATCATGATCCCCTGGATCAGGTGCAGTCCGCCCATGATGATGTTGAAGCGTCTCAGTTTTCTGGTTTCGATGGTTTGCATGGTATCACCTTTCTGTCGATTCTGTTTTTTCTATCCAAAACTATTATACCACATAAAAAGTTAGCTTCAAGCAACTTGCTTGTATTCGCTCGCGCGCACGTGCGCACCCCGTAGGGGATGGAAGGACGAAAAAGGGTCGATTTTTGAAAACCTGCGATGCATTTCGGAAGATGTTTTGTTACAATAGAGGCGTGGGTCGGCGGACCAGCGTCCGTTCCGCCGCCATGGACAACCACGAGGGGAGTGCATGTGCATGAAATACGATGTCATCGTCATCGGCGCCGGATTGTCCGGCCTCACCGCCGCGGCCTTGCTGGCAAAGCGGGGACTCAAGGTCGCCGCGATCGACCGGAACGACATGCCGGGGGGTTCCTGCGGGATCTTCCGACGCGGCGAAGCCACGTTCGACTACGGATCTTCGATGCTGTACGGCTGGGGGGACGCGGGATTCAATCCGCACCGTTTCGTCATGAACTGCCTCGAAGAACCGATCGACATCATCAAGCACGACCTGCTCTACTGCGTCGTGTACGAAGGAAGACGCATCCGCTTCTGGGCCGATCTCGACCGCTTCGCGGCCGAACTCGGAGAAGTCTTCCCCACCGAAAAGGAACACATCCTGCGGTTCTACCGCGACCTCGGGGTCATCTACCGCCACGTGATGGTCGAAACGCCGACGTATGCTTCGCCCGACGAAACCGATCCCAAGCAAGGTCTCAAAAGCCTTCTGAAACATCCGATTTCGTACTTCAGGTTCCTCAGTTATCTGAACATGAGCGCCGAAACGCTCCTGAAGCGCTACTTCCGGGATCCGGCGATTTTCCGGTTCTTCGACAAGCTCACGTCGACTTACTGCTATACCACCGTGAAGGAGACGCCGGCGATCCTCGCCGCGGTCATGTTCGTCGACAATCACATTGGCGGCAGTTATTATCCCGCCGGATCGACATTGTTCCTGCCGGGCAAGCTCGAGAAGGCGATCGAGGAAAACGGCGGTACGATGATCCTGCGGAAGGAAGTCGTCAAGATCGTGTTCCGCGACGGCCGTCCCGCAGGCGTCGCCCTCGACGACGGCTCGATGCTCGAAGCCGACGACATTGTCCATTCCGGCAGCGTCTGGAACCTTTACGGCAAACTCGTTCGCGATCACGCGGATCCGAAGCGGATCGCATGGGCGGAAAACCTCGAATCCACCTATCCGTCGGTCATGCTCTATACGCTCGTCGACGCCAAGGCCATTCCCGCGGGGACCCTCCCCGTCGAGATGCTCGTCGGGAACCCGGAGAGGATCGACGAATCGGAAGTCACGGTGTACATCACGTCGATCGACGACCGCACGGTCTGCCCCGCGGATGCCCACATCGTGATGGCGATCGGTCCGAGTTTCGAACGCTGGGACCGTTCCGACCGCAAAGCGTATCAGGCGATGAAGGCCAAGGAGAAGGCGCGACTTCTCGGCGTCCTCGAACGTCGCTTTCCGGGCATCTCGGAGCATGTCCGCTACGCTGACGTCGGTACTCCCGCGACGATCGAGCGCTACGTCATGAAGAAAGGCGGCGCCGTCGCCGGACCGAAGCAGAAGCTCGGGCAGCACATGTTCAGACGCCTCCATATCAAAAGCGAATGGCCGACCCTCTTCCTGTGCGGGGAGTCGACGATCATGGGGACCGGCACGCCGGCCGTCACGACCTCGGGGCTGTCCGCCGCGAATGCGATCCTGCGCAAGCGCGGACTCAAGACCTTCGTCCACGATCCCGGTCGGGAAAACGTCGTCAGGATCGTGGACAAGCCGTTTCTGCCCGGGCATCTGTATCAAGACGAGGCGCCCGCGGACCGGGCCGTCATGCGCGAAGCGTATCGATGCCTCTTCTGCGAGCATCCGTCCTGCGCCGACCATGCCGTCTTCGACGTGCGCGGGATGAACCGCCGCGTCGCCGTCGGCAATGTCGTCGGCGCGGGCCGGATCGCAGCCGCGCTGCCGGACGATCCCATGGATCGCGCCACGTTCCTGAACGCCTGTGAGGGCGGATGCGTCCGCAACAAGCAGGGAGACCGGCCGGTCGCGATTCGCGCCATCGCCGGCTTCCTTTTGAATCTAAAAACGGAAGGAGAACGCGCTCATGACCTATGACGCCATCGTCGTCGGCGGCGGGATCGCCGGCCTGACCGCTGCGGCCTATCTCGGCCGCGCCGGCCTGAAGGCCCTTCTCTGCGAGCAGTCCGACCATCTTGGCGGGCTCGTCGTCTCCTTCGATCGCGATGGGTTCGTCTTCGACGGCGGCATCCGCGCCTTCGAGAACTCGGGCATCGTCAAGCCGATGCTGAAGCAACTCGGCATCGACGCCGAGTTCATCAAGAGTCCCGTTTCGGTCGGCATCGGGAAGGATTTCGCTTTTCTCGGTTCCCCCGAAAGCATCCGCGACTATGAGACGCTGCTCGCAAAGCGGTTTCCCGAAGAGAAGGAGAACATCGGGAAAATCATCGCCGAAATCAAAAAGGTGATGGGATACATGGATGTCCTCTACGGAATTGAGAATCCGCTGTTTCTCGATTCGATGACCAGTCCCGGTTATGTGTTCAAGACGCTCCTGCCATGGCTCTTCAAGTACAAGAAGAACATCCGGCAAGCATCGAAACTGACCGATCCGATCAACGACCATCTCGCGCGCTTCACCGCCAACCGCTCCCTGATCGACATGATCACGCAGCATTTCTTCCGCGCCACGCCCGCATTTTTCGCGCTCAGCTATTTCAGCCTGTATCTGGACTACAACTACCCCCTCGGCGGAACCGGAGAGCTCGTCCACAAGATCGAAGACTACGTCCGCGGACGCGGCGTCGATGTCATGACGAAGACGCGCGTGGTTTCGCTCGATCCCGCGAGGCATGAAATCCGCACCGCCGCGGGCGAGACGTTCGGATACGGAAGCCTCGTCTGGGCTGCGGACATGCGTTCGATGTACGATGCGTTGCCCACGACGGGGATGCCGAAGGCGGTCGATGAACGCCGCAAGATGCTCGTCGGGAAAACGGGCGGCGATTCCGTCTTCACAGTTTATCTCGAGGCCGATGTTCCGCCCGCGGCGTTCGCTTCCGTGTGCGGCGCACATTCCTTCTATACGCCTTCGCCCGCGGGACTCGCGGGGAGGACGTCCGACCAGATCGATGCAACCGCGACCGACGCATTCGATCTTCCCGACGGGCTGGCGGAGTATTTCGCGAAGACGACGTACGAAATCTCGATTCCCGTCCTCCGCGACGCCCATCTCGCGCCTTCCGGCAAGACGGGTCTGATCGTCTCCACGCTGATGGATTACGGACTCGTCGCCAGAATCGCGGCCGCGGGACACTATGAAGCATTCAAGAAACATTGCGAACGGCTGACCCTCGACGCCCTCGTCGGCGGGGCGTTCGCGATCCTCGAAGGCAAGATCGAAGGCGTCTTCTCTTCGACTCCGCTCACGATCGAGAGGGACACCGGCAACCGCGAAGGGGCGATCACGGGCTGGGCGTTCACGAACCGTCCGATGCCGGTCGAGAGCGGATTCGCGAGCATCAAAAAATCCGTCGAGACGCCGCTTTGCGACGTCTTCCAGGCGGGGCAATGGACGTTTTCGCCCGCCGGGCTCCCGGTATCGGTTTTGACCGGCAAACTGGCGGCAGACGCCGCCGCGAAAGTCGGTCGCCACCGATAATTGTCGCCATAGCGGGTCGTTTCAACCCGATGGATCGCGTCGTTCACGGCAATGAAAACGAAATGACTCGGTTTTCCTCGAAACGGTGCGCAAAACGCGCTCGCGTGCGATATAATGAAATTGTTCGGGGCTGGTACGGCTCCGTCCCGTTTCAGGAGGACAAACGATGAAAACATATTATCTGAAGCAGAAAGTATTCTCGTTCACCGACAAGTACAAGATCTATGATGAAAACCAGAACGTCGTATTCCACTGCGAAGGCCGGTTCATGTCGTTCACGCATCGGATGGATTTTTTTGCGTCGGCGGAAAATCGGCATCTGTTCACGATCAAGCGCCAGGTGTTCTCGTTCCTGCCGGTCTACCATCTGACGACTCCCGACGGGCATGAAATCGCGACCGTCCGGAAGCGTTTCACGGTGCTGAAGCAGAAGCTCGACATCGAGAGCGTCCACGGCCAGTACACGATCGAAGGCGACTTCTTCGCGCACGTTTTCAGCATTTCGTCGGGAACGACGCCGGTCGTCGAATTCCAGAAGAAATGGCTTTCCTGGGGAGATTCCTACGAGATTGCCATTCACGCGGAGGAAAACGTCGAATTCTTCGTCGCCCTCGTCGTGATGATCGACGACTGCCTTCATGACAATGAAGGAAAGCACTCCGGCGTGGGAATCCGCATCGGCGGCCGCTGAGTTCATCGCGCGATCGGAATTTGCTATTCTCGATTCAATAATATATATGATATCATTTTCGATAGCCTTATAGATCGTTCTGTATCGCCTTCAACGATGATGAATTCACTAATGGACATGGCGGATAAATAACTCGGGAAAATACTTTTCAGAGCCGAAATCGGTCTTTTTCGCCACTCGTCCCCCTCCGTGTGGAACTAAACATACGGGATGCGAGCCCCTGCAATTCCTGAAAGCGATAACATCGATGTAAATCGGGAATAGCAAACAAAAAGATGAAATTATTGGCATGAAATTGCAATCTTCTCTTGTTTTTTGGTCAAATCAATGTATAATTTTGAAAATACAAGGGCTGGAGGTGTGTCATCCAATGCAGAAGTTCAAGGAAACACTATTGACATCGCTGAAAGCGGTGAGGGCATTTTTTGAAAACTATTACGTCAGGCGCGTGCTGTCGGCGCTTTTGACCATCATTTTGATCGCTACGGTCACATTCCTCATGATGCATGCGATTCCGGGCGGACCGTTCTCCCGCGAACGTGCGCTTCCGGAAGAAATCATCGAAGCGCTCAATCGAAAGTACCATCTCGACGATCCGCTTTGGAAGCAATACCTCGATTACATGGTCGGCCTTTTCACCTTCAATCTCGGCCCTTCATTCAAGCGCACCGGATTCGACGTCGAGGAACTGATCGCGATGGGGTTCCCGGCAACGGCCAAGATCGGCCTCATGGCAATCACCCTCATCGTCGTCATCGGCATCCCGATCGGCATCATTTCGGCCCTCCGGCAGAATCGTCCCGCAGACTATTTCGTCATGTTCATCGCGACGCTCGGCGTCACCATCCCCTCCTTCGTCGTCGCCAGCGTGTTCATCTACGTGTTCGCCGGACTGCTCAACTGGGTCGATGCCTTCGGCCTCAACCGCCCGTCGTCGTACATCGGTCCCACCCTCGCCCTTGTCGGATATTCGCTCGCCTTCGTGTCCCGCCTCACGCGTTCTTCGATGCTCGAAGTGTTGCGTCAGGACTACATCAGGACCGCGCGCGCCAATGGCCTCTCACGCTTCAAGGTCATCTACAAGCATGCCCTCAAGAACGCCCTCATTCCAGTCGTCACCTATATCGGTCCGATGATCGCCGCCATCCTCACCGGTTCCTTCGTGGTCGAAAAGGTCTTCACGATTCCGGGAATCGGCAAATACTTCGTCCAGAGCGTGTCGGACCGCGACTACACCATGATCATCGGCACCACCGTGTTCTACGCCGTCCTCTACGTCGTCATGGTTCTGCTCGTCGATGTCGCCTACTCGCTCATCGACCCGCGCATCCGGCTCGGAAAGAAGAGTGAATGACCATGCCCTTCCAACCAAACGATTTCCAGTTCATTGACCCCAGCCAGCGCGTCGACAACGAACAGGTACGCACGAGCCTGACCTACTGGCAGGACACCTGGAGACGGCTCAAGAAAAACAAGATGGCACTCTCAGGACTCATCGGTGTTTTCCTGATCGTCCTCTTCGCCGTCTTCGGACCGCTGTTCACCCCCTATGGCTATGAAGAGCAGCAGACCGACTTCGCCAACACGCCGCTTCATGTCGAGGTTTTCGAAATCGCCGATGACCTCTACGTGTATCTGACGCCGCAGTACCGCCTCCTCGTCGTCGAGGAGGACGGCACGTTCCTCTATCGTCTCGACCAGACATCACTCGACTTCGCCAACAAGCAGTTCCATTTCGATTATCACGGCGAAGACATCATGGTCGACTATACGTACAAACTGTATGAAGACCTCGCCGACGAAGGCATCGACTATTCGATCAACTTCCGGGGCGTCGAGTACAAGACGCCCTACGACGTCACGTCCAACAAGACCTTCGTGCTCGGATCGGACAACGTCGGCCGCGACATTCTCACTCGCACGATGTATGGCGCGCGCATCTCGCTCACCGTCGCCGTCATCGCCGCCATCCTCGTCCTTCTGATCGGCGTCACGTATGGCGCCGTCGCCGGCATGGCCGGCGGGCGTGTCGACGAATTGATGATGCGCTTCGTCGACATCATCGACTCGATCCCGCTGCTCCTTTACGTCATCCTGATCATGGTGCTCGTCGAAAACACCGGCCTCAACACGATCATCCTCACCCTCGGGCTCGTCTACTGGGTCGGCATGGCCCGCCTCGTGCGCGGGCAGGTCCTTTCGCTGAAAGAGCAGGAATACGTGCTCGCCGCGCGCATGCTCGGCGTGCCGCAGCCGCTCATCATCTGGCGTCACCTGATTCCGAACGCGATGGGACCGATCCTCGTCGCGATGACGATGATGATTCCGACGGCGGTCTTCACCGAGTCGTTCCTTTCCTTCATCGGTCTTGGCATCTCGGCACCGCAGGCTTCCCTGGGAACGCTCGCCAATGACGCCCTCGACGCCATCCTCACCTACCCGTTCCAGCTCTTCATCCCGTCGATCACGATCGCGTTCATGATGCTGGCGTTCAACTTCTTCGGCGACGGACTGAGGTCCGCCCTCGACCCGCGGCTCCGGAAAGGATGATCGACATGAGCGACAACAACCTCATCCTTGACGTCAAGGAACTGCGTACGACCTTCTACACCCACATGGGCAACGTTCAGGCGGTCCGCGGCATCACATTCCAACTTGAGCAAGGCGATGTCCTCGGCATCGTCGGCGAATCCGGATCCGGCAAGAGCGTCACCGCGATGTCGATCATGGGACTCGTGGACGAACCCGGCCGCGTTTCCGGCGGAAGCATCCATTTCCTGGGAACCGATCTGACGAAACTCTCCGATTCCGACATGAATGAATACCGCGGCAAGGAGATCTCGATGATCTTCCAGGACCCGATGACATCGCTCAACCCGGTCTTCACGATCGGCAACCAGCTGATCGAAGTGATCCGCCGCCATACCGACCTCGACAAAGACCAAGCCTACCAGCGCGCCATCGAACTGCTCCGAATGGTCGGCATCCCCGAACCGGAAACCCGCATCAAGCACTACCCGCACCAATTTTCGGGCGGCATGCGCCAGCGCGCGATGATCGCCATGGCGATTTCCTGCAACCCGAAGATCCTCATCGCCGATGAACCGACCACCGCGCTCGACGTGACGATCCAGGCTCAGATCCTCGATTTGATGGTCCGTCTCAAGAACCAGCTGAAATCGTCGATCATCCTGATCACGCACGACCTCGGCGTCGTTTCGGAAGTCTGCAACAAAGTCATCGTGATGTACGGCGGCATGGTCATGGAGAAGGCGTCCGTCTTCGACATCTTCGACGATCCGCAGCATCCCTACACGCTCGGCCTCCTGAAATCGATTCCGAAGGACGTCGCCGGCGAGCGCCGACGCCTCGTCCCGATCGACGGCACGCCGCCGGATCTCCTGAAGCCGCCGACCGGCTGTCCGTTCTCGCCGCGTTGCCCGTACGCGATGGGCGTGTGCCTCCGCGAGGCGGCGCCGCTGTACCAGCTTTCCGAAACCCACCAGGCTTCCTGCTGGCTCCATCACAAGGGCGCGCCGGCCGTCGAAGGGTTCGTACAGGCGGAGGAGGTCGAGCGACATGAATGAAGAAACCAGAACGCCGCTGCTCTCGGTCCGCAACCTGAAGAAGCACTTCCACACCAACACCCCGAAGGGTCCCGCGATCCTCGCCGCGGTCGACGGCATCGACTTCGACATCTACAAGGGAGAAACGTTCGGTCTCGTCGGCGAATCCGGCTGCGGCAAGACGACCACCGGCCGGACCATCGCCCGCCTCTATCATCCGACCGACGGCAGCATCATCTTCGACGGCCAGGACCTCGCTCCGCTGAGTCAGCGGGAACTCCAGCCCTACCGCAAGCGCATCCAGATGATCTTCCAGGACCCGTACGCCTCGCTCAATACCCGCATGACCGTCACCGACATCATCGCCGAAGGCATGAGGGTCCACAAACTGGGTACGGACGCCGAGATGCAGGAGAAGGTCTTCAAGATGCTCGAACGCGTCGGCCTCAAGCGCGAGCACGCCAGCCGTTATCCGCACGAGTTCTCGGGCGGCCAGCGCCAGCGCATCGGCATCGCCCGCTCACTCGCCGTCGACCCCGAACTGATCATCTGCGACGAACCGATTTCCGCGCTCGACGTCTCGATCCAGGCGCAGGTCGTGAACATGCTCGAAGACCTCCAGAAGGAGTATGGGCTCACCTACCTTTTCATCGCCCACGACCTGTCGATGGTCCGCCACATCAGCGACCGCATCGGCGTCATGTATCTCGGCAAGATGGCCGAGATCGCCGGAAGCGACGAGCTCTACATCCACCCGTACCATCCCTACACCAAATCCCTGCTTTCCTCGATCCCGGTCGCCAATCCGCACAAGAAGGTCGGCGACACCAGGATCATGCTGAAGGGCGACATCGGCAGCCCCATCAATCCCAAACCGGGATGCCGCTTCGCCCCCCGCTGCAAGTACGCCCAGGAGCGTTGCATGCACGAGACCCCCGTGCTCCGCGAAATCAAGCCGGACCACTTCGTCGCCTGCCACTTCTGCGAAGACATTCGGGATTAAGCGCCTGACGGCGATTAATTTAAGAAGAAGACTTATAGGAGAAAAGGAGAGAAAAGAATGAAGAAACTGTTTGTTGTTGCTTTGACGCTCCTGCTCGGCCTCGGATTGTTCGCATGCAATCAGACCACGACCGAAGCGAGTGTCACCGAACTGAACTGGAACATCGGCGCGGAACCTCTCACCATCGACCCCGGCCTCAACGGCGCGAGCGACGGCGGCGACGTCATCAACCAGACCTTCGAAGGCCTGATTCGTGAAGTCAACGGCGTCATCTACCCCGGCGTCGCCGAAACATGGGACGTTTCCGCGGACGGTCTCACCGTCACCTTCCACCTGAGAGATTCCAAGTGGAGCGACGGCTCCGACCTCACGGCTGCGGACTTCATCTATTCCTGGAAGCGCGGAATGGATCCGGCCACGGCCAGCGAGTATTCCTGGATTTGGGAATACACGAACATCGTCGGCGCGTATGAAGCGGTCTTCGAAGAAGGCTCCCTCGACGATGTCGGCATCTCGGCCCCGGACGACAACACCCTCGTCGTCGAACTGATCCAGCCGACGGACTACATCATCTCCCTGCTCGGCTTCTTTCACTTCCTGCCGGTGAAGGAATCCGCCGTCGTGCAGGATCCTGATGGCGGCGCCTGGGCCATCGATCCGGCAATCGTCGTCTGCAACGGCCCGTTCGTCCTGACCGGCTACACGGTCGGCGAAGGCCTCACGCTCGAAAAGAACGAACACTACTGGAACGCCGAAGAAATCCAGCTCACCAAGATCAACGGCAAGTTCATCGATGACGACGCGTCCGCCTACATCGCCTATCAGCAGGGCACGCTCGACGTCATTCCGACCGTTCCCGCCCCGCTGATCACCGCCCTCATCGCGGAAGATCCGGAATTCTACGTGTTCGCCCTCCTCGGCACCTACTATGCCAACTTCAACATGGACGACGAACTGCTCGGCGCCAGCGCGAAACTGCGCCTCGCCCTGACCTACTCGATCGACCGCGAAGCGATCTGCGAAGCGCTCTCCGCCGGCCAGATCCCGGCCACCGGATTCGTTCCGAGAGGCTTCGTCGACAACGAAGGCAATGACTTCTCCGAAACCGCGGGCACCTACGGCATCGCCGCCGACACGTCGATGTATGACGAAGCCGTCACGCTCTTCGCCGAAGCCGCCGCGGAACTCGAGATGACGGTCGAGGAACTGCAGGCCGCCGTCTCCGCGAAGACCTACCTGTACAACACCAGCTCCGGACACCAGCTCGTCGGCGAAATGATCCAGGCTTCCTGGGCGTCCAACCTCGGCGTCAACGTGTCCCTCCAGAACCAGGACTGGGCGATTTTCCAGAACTCCCGCAAGGACGGACTCTATGACTTCGCCCGCGGCGGCTGGCTGACCGACTTCATGGATCCCGCCGGCATGATCGCGATCTTCACGGAAGGCAACGCCTACAACGACCCGAACTACGTTTCGACCGAATTCAACAACCTCATGGCCGAAGCATCCGCCGCGACGACCGCTGCCGTCCACTTCGAGAAACTGTACGACGCCCTCGACGTCCTCATGGCCGACATGCCCATCATTCCGATTTACTACTATTCGGACATCCTGATGGTCCAGTCCTATGTCAAGGGTTGGGGCAGATCCGTGCTCGGCACGATCGACCTCACGAAGTGCTACATCGAAGGCAAATAAGACAATCACCACGTTTCACGAAGCGGGTTCCTCCGGGAATCCGCTTTTTGTTTCCCGCGGAATCGAGAGTCCGGGTTTACATGGCATCCGAACAGCGGTACAATGATACGTGGGGACAATCACCGCATCGATGCGGGCGTCCCGGGGGGATCATCATGGACGTGGAGACGGTGACACTCGATTTCAAGGATGGCTTTCAAGGCAAGCTGACCGCGCCCGGAGGAACGGTGGCGATCGGCGGAACGGAAGGCGGGCTTGCGCCCTACAATCTACTGTTCGGCGCGCTCGGTTCGTGCTTCTACTCGACGTTCCTGTCGATCGCGACGAAGAAGCGACTGACGTATTCGACGGCGAAACTGACGATCACCGGTCACAAGCGGGATGAAGTCCCTCCCACCCTGGACCACGTCGAGATCCGGATGGAAATCGCCGGAGCGTCCGATGAGAAAGGCATCCTCAGGAGCGCCGAACTCGGCGCATCCTATTGTTCGATCCACGCGACCGTATCGAAGGTCGCGGACATCAAGCTCGCGGTCACCTTCGTGTGACGGACGCGGGCGGAAAGGAGAACGATGAAACTCACGTTCCTGCCCCGGACGAACTGCGGCTGGATCGGGCTCGTCGGCATCGCGGGATTTTGCTTCTGCCTCGCCCTCTTCTTTTTCCTGAACGCCGTCGTTCCCGATACCGGCGTGGACGGCTTCTTCGCCAATCCCCATCTCGCCCTTCCGCTCCTTGCGGCATGGGCGTTCGCGACCGTCGGACTCTTCGCCGGACTGCTTGCCATGATTCTTAAGAAGGATTACGCGGTCATCGCGTTCCTCGCGGTCCTGATCGGAGCCTTCGTGATGTTCTGGGCGCTCGCCGAGATCTTCGCCGAAGGCGCCTGAACATGCAAAACGTGCCTCGTCAAAGGCACGTTTTTTTCATCATTGCATCATTTTTCGAGCGAACCGAGCATCCAAAGATGCTTCTGGAGGCTTCGCGAGACGCCGATGAGAAGATCGGCGGTGTTCTCGTCGTGTTCTTCGATCGCGGCCTTGACGGCCTCACGGAGGCCTTGATCCACCGTGGTGAAATCATAGATCACCTGGTTCACCATCGCTTGAGCCGTTTCATTGCCGCGTGCTTCCCCGACGGTGGCGTGTGCAAGATACTCCCGAATGGTGGCGTATGGCACGCCGCCCAGCTGGAGCACCCGTTCGGCGATGTCGTCGAGATGATCCGCACATTCGTCATGGAGGTCTTTGAAGATCCGGTGGAGCTGGTAGAAGTGCGGACCGGTGACGAACAAGTGGAAGTTGTGGAGTTTGACGCGGAGGACGCCGAGATCGGCGACCTGACGGTTGAGCGCTTGAATCGTTTCCTTCATCCTGACCCTCCTTCAAGACGGTTGGCGTTGCGGAACGTCTTCATGACCATGATACCATGGTCTTGCCGTTTCCGCAAGCCGAGGTCGAGACGGAGCCTCCGGACGCAACAAGAAAGGCGGATGCGCGATGGCATCCGCCTTTCTCTCTTCAGTGCGCGTGTTTCCGGACGAAGCGGTGGCTGAGTTTCTCGCCCAATTCGTACGAGCCGGCGGGAAGGGCGTCCTCGACGAAGGCGGCGAATCCGTCCCGGCGGACGCCGAAGATCTTTTCGGCTTCGTTGTCGAAGAGCGTCGGGATGCGGTCGAGCAGGGTGGAAAGATCCTCCGCCGGCCGGGAGACGAGTTTGGTTCCCGGGGCCAGCGCCTTCAGGAGCGCTTTGCGGTACGTTTCCGGCGTGCGGGAACCGACGACCTTCACGCCCTCGCCCTTGCCGTTCACGATCACGACGGTGGGGAATCCCTCGACGCCGAGTTCGACCATCGGCCGCATGTTGGCAAGGAGGATGTCGCGGCCGGCAGCGGAATAGGCGACGTCGAGGATCCGGTCGGCATCCGCGCCGACCGCCGCGAGCATCGGCGCGAGAACTTCGCGCGCACCGACGTCTTTTCGCTCCGTGAACGCGGCTTCGCGCACGCGTCGCAGGAACGAAGCGGCACCGGTCGGGTCGACGTCGCGGAGGACAAGGTATGCGATGCTCGACGGCCAGGTCGAGGAAACCGGATGCTCGGTCCACAGTGCACCGTCGATCGGGATGCCGTAGAACAGGCCGACTTCGGCCCAGTGGTCCGCCATTTCCTTCGCTTCGTCGTCCGACATGGGGTTTTCGAGCATGCCGCCCATGACGGTGATGACATTCAGATGCTCGGCGAATTCGTGCTTGACGCGGTCAAGGACGGCGTCGAGCGCCCAACAGTGGGAGCAGACGGGATCGGTGAAATAGAAGAAGTCGACTTTCTCGACGGGAGCGGCGGGGATCGCGATGGCGTCGTTCTTGAGCGTGATGTCGTTCATGGAAAACCTCCGGGTCAGAACCTCATCACATTATAGACCGGCAGACGGCCGCGTGTCAAAAGATGCGCTCGCGGACGCCCGCGCCCTGCCCATGAAAAACGTCCGCCGCAGCGGACGTTTTCAGATGTCGCGTTCCTCGCCCGAAAACGCGAGGAGGGCTTCGATCCGGTCGTAATCGAAGAAGCGCGACTGGCGGAGGATTTCCCGGCCGTTAGCGATGACGATGACGGTCGGGACGGTGAAGATCAGGTATTCCCCCCGAAACTGGGGGACGTCGTCGATCATGACCTCGTAGGCGACCACGTGCGGATGGCGCGCGGCGACTTCGGCGATCCGTTCCGCGACGGGAATGCAGGCGGGGCAGGCGCGGCCCTTGGCCACCACGATCGCGACCGGATCCTTGCGAAGCTCGAGGAGATCGGCGCGGGAAACGATTTTTTTCATCTTTTCACTCCTCTCTTTTACTATAACACCAAAACCGCATCCGTGGGAACGGATTCCGAGAAAAAAGCGCGATGTCCTCCGAAGCGACTGTCATTTTCACGGAAATCTTGATATAATGAATGGGCAGGCGCGCGCCGTTTCATCAGCCGCGCCGTTCCAAGAGACACAAACGCGGAGGGAAACATGGGTTCGGACGTATTGATGATGGAAAAGAAACTCCTGTCGAAGAACAAATGGTGTTACAGTCTCGGCGGCATCGGCCGCGACATGATCTACCAGCTGGTGGCGACGTTCCTGATGACGTACATCCAGTTTTCCGGTCTCGGCCTCACGAAGGAACAGTTTGGCGCGATCGGCATCATGCTCGTGATCGGCCGCGTCTGGGACGCCGTGAACGACCCGTTCATGGGTTCGATCGTGGAGAACACGCATACGAAATGGGGCAAGTTCCGTCCCTGGATCCTGATCGGCGCGGTCTTGACGAGCATCGTCATCCTGATCATGTTCAACGCCCGTCCGAGCGGATGGGGATTCGTCATCTTCTTCGCCGTCATCTACCTGCTCTGGGAGGCGGCCTTCACCTTGAACGACATCCCCTACTGGTCGCTCATCCCGGCGCTGTCGAAATCGAAGAAGGAACGCGACACGATCACGACGATGGTCGTCGTGTTCGCCGGCGTCGGCGCCTTCATCGCCAACGCGATCGTCTCCTTCACCACCGTCGGGAACGCCGTCGCCGGCTACCGCAACGTCTCGATCCTGTTCGTCGTCGTCTTCCTCGCCTGCACCTTCCTCACGGTGTTCGGCGTCAAGGAACCGGTCGAGGCGGAAGAGAGCGCCAACGCCGAGAAGATCGGCCTCAGGAAGATGTTCGACATCATCTTCCACAACGACCAGCTGCTCTGGGCGTCGCTCGCGCTTGTCCTGTATACCGTCGGATCGAACCTACTCGTCGCCCTCGGCTACAATTTCTTCTATCTCGAAATCGGCTACAACGGCTCGCTGACGATGGCGTTCATCGTCACCTTCGCCGTGTCGACCTTCGCAATCCAGGGATTCTATGCCAAACTGGCCAAGCGTTTCACCCGCACGAAGCTGATGACCTACAGCGTCATCACCCTCGTCTTCGGCTATGCGATGCTGCTTGCGCTCGGCTGGTTCGACTTCCTGCCGATCAACGTCTATCTCGTCTGCGCCTTTGGCGCCTTCGTCTTTTCCGGACAGGCGATCTTCTACATGGTCCTGATCGTGAACATGACGAACACGATCGAGTACAATCAGTTCAAGACCGGCAAGCGCAACGAAGCGGTCATCTTCGCACTCCGGCCGTTCGTCGCCAAATTCGGCAGCGCGATCGAACAGGGCGTCTTCGCCGCCGTCCTGATCGCGTCCGGCGTCTATGCGATGAGCCAGAAGGTGAGTTCGCTCGAGAACCTGAAATCGACGTTCGACAATCTGGCGATCGAGGAACGCTACGAATTCATCGAGGACGCGAACGCGAACCGGACCATCATGGACGAGTTCGACATCCTCAATTCCGAGAAGTACACGATTTTCGCCGCCCTCCAGGATCCCGAGAACGAAGTGTTCGCAATCGACGACGGCGACACGCCGCTCGACACGAGCGACGATGTCCTGACGATGTCCATCAACAAGGCCGCCGACAGCGTGTTCCACGATCTCGCAAGCGCCAATACGCGGGCCCGCCTCGTGCTCCGTCTCGCGATCACGATCCTGCCTTCCCTCCTCATCGGCGCTTCCTTCTTCGTCCTGAAGAAGAAGTTCATCATCGACGAGAACTACTATGAAGAAATCACCCGCGGCCAGCAGGGCGCGGAAGGGTCCGCCGCCTGAAAGGCGACCCCGTGGAGGTGAACGGATGGACGGTATCCGTACCTACGCGCTCCTGGTGACGCTCGACCAGGGATATCTGAAACAGCTCGCGGTGATGCTGAAATCGATCCTGAACGTCGAACCGCGGGCCCATCTCGACGTCTACGTGCTCCATAAGCGATTGAAACCGGAACAGTTCGAGAAGGTTCTCGTCGCCGTCGGCGGAAACCGGATCCGCTTCCTGCCGATCGCGATCGACGACGACTCGCTTTCCGGCGCGCCGACGACGAAACGCTACCCGCTGGAAATGTATTATCGTCTGCTCGCGAGCCGCTACCTGCCCGTCGATCTCGACCGCGTCCTCTATCTTGATCCCGACATCGTCGTCGTCAACCCGATCGCGGAACTTTACGACTATCCCCTCCGCGACGATGCGTTCGTCGGCTGCTCGCACGTGACGAAGAGCTGGCGCAACATCAACGCCATCCGTCTCGGCATGCCGCGGAAAGCGCCATACATCAACAGCGGCATCCTCCTGATGAATCTGAAGGTGCTGCGGGAGATCGTCGACCCCCAGCGGATCTACGACTACATCCGCAGGAACAAGGCGGTTCTCGTCCTTCCCGACCAGGACGTGCTGTCCGCGCTCTACGGCGACCGTTCGGTGATGGTCGATTCGCGTCGCTACAACCTCTCCGACCGGTACATGCGCCTCTACAATCTGCGACGTTCCGCGAAGGAGCCGAAGATCGATGTGAACTGGGTCCGGAACAACGGCGTCATCATCCATTACTGCGGTCGCAACAAACCGTGGAAGCCCGACTATTCCGGCGAACTCGACGTGTTCTGGAACGGTGCGTGGCAAACGGTCGACTTTTCCTCCTGGGGGGCATGACATGATCTACGTCGTCACCGGCGTCGCGAAGGCCGGCAAGACCTTCGTTTCCCGCCGCATCCTCCGCGAGAAGGGCGTCTCCGTGTTCTCGACCGACCATCTGATGATGGCGATCGCCAAAGGCGAGCCGGAACATCGGCTCGATCCCGACGCGGACGACAAGGTCGTCGCGAAAGCGCTCGAACCTTACCTGTATGCCATGATCGAGACGATGATTGCGAACGGCATCGACCAGGTCATCGAAGGCGTGCATTTCCTGCCCGCTTTCGCCGCCCGTCTCCTGTCCGTCTTTCCCGGCAGGATCCGCTTCGTTTATCTGGGCTACCGGCTCGCCGATCCGGGCGTGAAGATGAAGGAAATCCTTGCGCACGCCAAGGACGTGGAGAACGCCTGGTTCCTCTCGTATCCTCCGAAGGAAATGCGAAAGCTCGTCGCGTACCTGATCGACGAAAGCGAGCGGATCAAACTGGAGACGGAACTTTACGGTCTGCCCTATGTCGAAGTCGACGACATCGTCGCCGATGCTAACGGAATCATCGACCTGCTGTTTGCGGGACGATGATTCCGTTTTTCTGCAAAACGCTGTCATCGAAGCCCGATTCGTGATAGAATGTAAGCGATATCTAACAATACATCAGAAGGAGATGTCAGAATGGACAACCAGGTTTTCGGAAGAATGCCGCTCATCGGCGACCGCGCTCCCCAGTTCACCGCGAAGACAACCCAGGGAATGATCAATTTCCCCGACGATTACGCCGGCAAATGGGTCATCCTGTTCTCCCATCCGGCGGATTTCACGCCCGTCTGCACGACCGAATTCATGACCTTCGCCAGCATGAAGGATGAATTCAAGGCCCTCAACACCGAACTCGTCGGCCTCTCGGTCGATTCGATCTACGCCCACATCGCGTGGCTGCGCAAGATCAAGGACCTCGAGTGGAAAGGCCTCAAGAACATCGAAGTCACCTTCCCGCTGATCGAGGACATCCGCATGGACGTCGCCAACAAGTACGGCATGATCCAGCCCGGGCAGTCGAACACCCAGGCCGTCCGCGCCGTGTTCGTCGTCGACCCCGAGGGACTGATCCGCACGATCCTGTACTATCCGCTCTCCACCGGCCGCAACTTCGACGAGATCAAGCGCATCATCCTCGCCCTGCAGAAGGCCGACGCCGATCACGTGGCCACGCCCGCCGACTGGCGTCCCGGACAGGACACGATCGTGCCGACGGCCGGCTCCTGCGGCGTCGCGAAAGAGCGCATGGAAACCAAGAGCGCGGACACCTACTGCCTCGACTGGTTCCTCTGCTTCAAGCGTGAGAAAAAGTAACCGATTCGCGAATTGACAGAACCGCCGCCATCTGGTACAATGCTCCTGTATCGCAGGGAGCCTGCCACTCATGGCGGCGATGACGACGCGGTCCGTCCGCGGCGTCAAGACCAAAAGGACCCGTGCATCGACGATGCGCGGGCCGCTTTTTTCAGGAGGATCGTCATGACTTGGTGGGAACTAGTGCTCGTGGCCTTCGGGCTGGCGATGGACGCGTTCGCGGTCTCCGTCTGCAAGGGCGTCAGCATGCGCAAGGCCGCGTGGAAGAACGGCATCCTGATCGGTCTCGTCTTCGGCGGCTTCCAGTTCGCGATGCCCGTCGCAGGTTACTTCCTCGGATCGACGCTTGCGGCCTACGTCGGGGGATTCGACCACTGGATTGCCTTCGGACTGCTGCTCCTGATCGGGGTCAAGATGGTCGTCGAGTCGTTCCGCGCCGATCACGAATCCTGCGACCTCTCGCTGCGGGCGACCGAACTCCTGGGTCTCGGCGTCGCCACGTCGATCGACGCACTCGCGGTCGGCCTGTCGCTCGCTTTCCTTGAAACCGACATTCTCGTTTCCGCCGCCGCGATCGGCGTCATCACCTTCGGGCTGTCCTTCCTCGGCTTCATCCTCGGCCGCCGGATCGGATCGTTCATCCGGCGCCGAGCCGGGTTTCTCGGCGGTCTGTTACTGATCTTCATCGGCCTCCGCATCCTCCTCGAGCATCTCGCTGCCCTCTAGAAAATAACCGACCCTCGACGGGTCGGATTTTTTTTAGAAGCGGATGGTCATCACGACCGGATTGTGGTCGCTGTTGCGGAATCCGAGATTGAGCGTCTCGACCGACTCGATCGTGATGTTCGGCGAGACGATGAAGCCGTCGATCAGGTAGTACTGGTTGTTCCCGTCCTCTTCGAGATCGAGCGGTCGGTTCAGGAGGCGGCAGGTGGGCGACGTCATGTCGATCCCGTACTGCCAGCCGTTCTCGGTGAACCAGTCCCCGTCCATCGCGAACGCTTCCCAGTAGGAAGGATCCTTGAGCGGGAAATGATAGACGGCCTCGCCGTCGACTTCCATCACGGCGTCCGGGAAGGTCTGGTTGAAGTCGCCGCCGACGACCACGTAGTCGCCGGCTTCATAGAGGTCTTCCATGATGCCGCGCAAGGCCGCCATCTCCTGGATCCGCATGGCGCCGTCGTCGTAGGCGGACAGATGGACGTTGATGAGGAAGAGGGAGCGGTCCGATCCGGCGATCGGCGTGCTGACCACGGTGATGCAGCGCTTCAGGTTCGCGAGTCGGAGCGGCCACGAGAATGCGCCGGGAAGCTGGATGCGGACCGGATTGTCGATGATGTAGTCGGACAGCGTGAGGAGGCCGCTTTCGACCTTGCCCATCATCTGGTCGAAATCGAACGGGAAGGGGACGAAGAGGCAGCGGTAATTGATGCCGAAGACGGAAGGCCGGGAGAGCAGTTCGGCGTAAGAGGAGGCTTGGAGCGTCCCGTAGGAGCGGTCGGATCCCTCGTCGACCTCCTGCAGGAAGTAGACGTTCGCCGCGGTGTCGATCAGGGTCTCGCCGATGCCGTCGATGTTGGCTTCGACCTCGGCAAGCGAGTCCATGCGGCCTTTTACGCCGCCGTCCATCACGAAGTCCTCGGTTTCCGAGAGTGATGCGTAACCGAGGTTCCAGGTCATGATCTTGATCGAGACTCCCGCTTCGACTTCGGCCGGCGCATACGAAGACAGCGGCTGGAGTCTGATTTCGAGACCGACGACTTCCGGCGGATTGTATTCGGTGACTTGCAGGGTGATGATGAACGCCGCTGCGGCGGCGATCACGACGATGACGAGAAGAAGGATCAGTTTCAGGAGTCTTTTCAGCAAAGGACATCACTCGCTTTCATTTCCATTATACGCTTTCACCCTCGATTTGGTATAATGAATGCAAGGGTTTTCATCATCGGGGGGGATTCACATGCAAACGTTCGCCGGATTCATGCTCGCCGCTTTGATCGTCATCGCCGTCGCCGTGACCGTTCTGTTCGTCGTCCTGGAAGTCAGGCACCGTCATTTCGATGCGTTCTTTCTGAAAGGCTTCGCCAGTTTCTGCTTCATCCTGCTCGCCGTCGCATCGATGCTCTACCAGACGGCGATCCGCGGAGAGCCCGCGGTCGCCACGGATCCGCTCCTGTTCTCGCTTTTCCTGCCGGGGCTCGTGCTCGGGCTCATGGGTGATTTGTTTCTCGCCACCCGCACCCTGCGGCCGAAGGAAGAAAACGAAAAGATCATCTTCGCGGGCACGATCACGTTCGCACTCGGACATCTCTTCTATCTCGCCGCGCTGTTTTTCATCGCCGGGTTCAACGTCTGGGTGTTCGTCGCGGCGATTCTGTTCACCGCAGCCATTTATGGCGCATCGATCGTCATGAAAATGAACTGGGGCAGACTCAAGGTTCCGTGCATGAGCTATACGTTCCTTCTGTTTTTGTTCGCCTCGCAGACGGTGTACCTCTGGATCACGACGAAAACGGCGTGGACCGGTATGCTCGCGCTCGGCGGCGTTCTCTTCGCCGTCTCCGACCTGATCCTGTCGCAGATCTATTTCATGAACAAGGAAAACGGGCTCTTCGTCTCATTGAATCTTGCGACGTACTATGCGGCGCAGATTTTCATCGCGCTGGCGCTCGTCTTCGGAATCTGAATCCATCAAAAGCGGCGCCGAAGCGCCGTTTTTTTTATTGACGCAGGTTTTCGTTCCATCTCAGGATCGTCGCTTCATCGATTTTGATTTCGCTCCGGTCATACGTGAGGAGTCCGTTGACCTCGAGTTCGACGTCCGACAGTTGCGTATAGACCGTCGCGCAGAGTCCCTTCTTGACGAGAGGGGCGATCTGATCCCGCATCAACGCCTCATAGGCAGATGTGATCTCTTCGCGCGAGGAATACATGCGGTAACCGAAAGCGCCGTCCGGATTCCAGACGTGCCCGGCGACGAGGCGGCTGTAACCGCCGAATTCGGATAGGACGAAGGCGCGTCGCTTCTCCGGCCGCGGCGCCTTGACCTTCAGGATGTAGCGATGGATGGAGACAAGGTCGCCTCCCCCCCTGTCGTACCAGCCGGAAGCATGGTCGACAAGGCGGGTCGGATCAAGCGACTTCACGTAAGCTGCGGTCGCTTTCGCGTCGAACTGACCCCATGCTTCGTTGAATGGCACCCAGCAGACGATCGACGGATGGTTCGCAAGCAGGTCGATCATCCCCGCAAGACCGTTGAGGAATTCGGTGCGGCAGCGCTCATCGCCGCGCCCGAAACGATTGAAACGGCGGTCGCTCATGGGAAGATGCGGGAAGGCGTACGGCCGGATCGCTCCGAGCCATGGTCCGAGTGCATCGGATCCGCCCGATGGCATGTCCTGCCAGACGAGCATGCCGAGCCGGTCGCAATGCCAATACCATCGCTCGGATTCGATCTTGATGTGCTTGCGGAGCATGTTGAAGCCGAGATTCTTCATCGTCACGATGTCATCGATGAGCGCCTGGTCGGTCGGCTGCGTGAGCAGGCCGTCCGGCCAGTATCCCTGGTCGAGGACGCCGGTTTGGACATACGGTTTGCCATTCAGATGAATGCGGGGGATTCCCGCGAGATCGTTCGCGATGTCGATCTTGCGCATGCCGAAGTAGCTCTTGACCGCATCAACGACGCGGTCTTCGCGTCGGATCTCGACCACGACCCCGTACAGGAACGGCGATTCGGGAGACCAAGGCCTGAATCCCGGCAGGCTGATGCGGGTTTCGTCGTCGGGATCCAGATCGACGGACAGGAGGTCGCGTGTGCCGTCCAGGACGTGAAACACGATCTTGGCATCGATTGCATGGGAAAGCGTCGGACGCACGCGGACTTCCGAGGCATCGTAATCGGGACTGAGCGAAAGGGCGGTCAGGCGGAGCACGTTCACGACCTCCATCCAGACCGTTTGCCAGATGCCGGACGTGGCCGTATACCAGATGCCTTTCGGGTCGAGGACCTGTTTCCCGCGTTCCTGGCTGCCGGCATCGGTTGAATCGACGGCCGTGACGACCAGTTCGTTCTCGCCGGAGACGAGATGATCGGTGACATCGAACGAAAACGGCAGATATCCGCCGACGTGGCTGCCGACGGCACGATCGTTGATGCGGATGTCGGCGACATAGTCGACGGCTTCAAAATGGAGGATCACACGCTCATCCGCCGCGTGGACGGGAGCAATGAATGTGCGTCGATACCAAAGCTTCTGGTCCGGCCGAAGCGTTCGGGCGACACCGGACAGCGGGCTTTCGACGCAGAAGGGAACAAGAATCTTACCGTCGTACGCATGCGGCCGATCCGCATCGATCGGCGTGATCGCGTACTCATAGACGCCGTTCAGATTGATCCAGGCGTCCCGTTCCAGCATCGGACGCGGATAATCGTCAAGCGGTTTGTCACGGTCGACGGCTTCGGTGTAGATCGATTTGGCCATGATGTTCATGCGAGTCTTTCCGGGCAAAATGGAGCACCTCGTTTCGGGTCATCTATCATTATTATAGCATCATCCGGTGAAAGCGTCGCGGCAAATCCGAAACCCCGAGAATGTCAATTGAAGGTTGCGGTTGTGGCCTGCAAGTTGTATAATCTTCACGACAAGAAGGTGTTTCCATGTGCAGAATCATCATTGAGAAGACCACCATTCCTGAACTCGGCCGACGTCCGCGGACGATCCGGATTATCCTTCCGGACGAGTACGACGCGCATCCGGAAAAGCGGTATCCCGTCCTCTACATGCACGACGGACAGAATCTCGTCGATCCGTCGGACTACAGCGGCTATTCGTGGGACGTGGCGACGACACTCGACCGCCTGCAGGCGGCCGGCGACATAAGCGGCCTGATCGTCGTCGGGATCGACAACGGCGGCGAGAACCGCATCGCCGAGTATTCGAGCGCGATCGATCCGAAAGCAACCGCAAAGGTCACGGTCCACACCGGCGGAAAGCCGGTATCGTCCGAGGGGATCGCGTTCGCGACTTGGATCGCGAAGACGCTCAAGCCGAGCATCGACGCACGCTACCGGACGCTGCCGGACCGACGCCACACCGGCACCTGCGGAAGCTCCTGCGGCGCGAACGTCTCGCTTCTGCTCCTCACGGCGCACGCCGACTCGTTCGGCATCGCAGGCGCCCTGTCGCCCGCCCTCTGGGTGGTTTCGGAAGACATTTTCCGTCGGCTGAAGGAAGCGGATCTTACCGGCATCAGGATCTACCACGACATGGGTGGACGGGAAGCCGGAGCCGGACTCAAATCACTTCTGCTGGCGCTGTCGTCCCTGAAACTGCAAGCAGTCCTGAAGAAGAAAATGCCGCCCGCCGATCACAAGCGCGTCTTCGATCCCAAGGCCAGGCATTCCGAACTCTTCTGGCAGGACCGCTTCCCCGGCTTCGTCCGGTGGGCGTACGGAAACACACAAAGTATCACGGCGGAGGGACAAGCATGAAACTGATGGTCTTCGTGATGAACCGGGTCGAGCATCTCGATTCCTTCATCGTCAGATTGAAGGAGTCGGGCATCAAGGGAGCGACGATCCTGAACAGCACGGGCATGGGCCGCATGCTTGCCGAGAACGACGACCTCGGCTATGACCTGTTCGGATCGCTCCGAGCCCTTCTCGATAACCCTCGCGCGGAATCGCGCGTCATTCTGATGGCGCTCGAAGACGCGCAGGTCGCGGTCGTCAACAACATCATCGACGAAGTCATCGGCGATCTTTCGAAGCCGAATTCGGGCATCGCCTTCACGCTGCCGATCGAATTCGTCAAAGGCTTCAAGAAATGACGGGGCGCTGATTTCGCCATGGGCCTACAAGTCCTATTTTACGCCGCGATCGTCCTGATCATCGGCCTTCTTTTCGGCAAGATCGCCAAAGCCGCGAGAATGCCGAACGTCACCGGCTATCTCGTCGGCGGTCTGCTCTTCGGTCCGAGCCTGTTCGGACTCGTGTTCGGCGACGGCCTGATTTCCGCGGAGGCCATCGCGGCGCTCGGCATCGTCTCCAACGTCGCCCTCGGGTTCATCGCCTTTTCGATCGGCAATGAACTGAAACTCTCCTATTTCAAACGCGTCGGTCCGGGACCGATCATCATCGCCGTCCTGGAATCGCTCTTCGCGATCCTGTTCGTCTTCGGCGGGATCATGATCTATCTGTGGATTGCCGGCAAAGTCGACAATTTCCATATCCGCTTTGCGCTCGTGCTGTCCGCGATCGCCGCCGCGACCGCTCCGGCAGCGACCCTGATGGTCGTTCGCCAGTACAAGGCGAAGGGACCGCTGACGGAAACGCTGATGAGCGTCGTCGCGCTCGACGACGGCACCGCGATCATGTTTTTCGGCATCTTCGTGGCGATCGCGAACGCCCTCGCGCGCAGCGGTACGGATACGACGCCGATCGTCTGGCAGATACTCCGTCCCCTGTGGGAAATCGTGATGTCGCTCGGCATCGGCGGTCTCGTCGGGCTCGCCGTCGTCTTCGGCTGCAAGTGGTTCACCGGACGCGGCAATCGCATCGCCCTCGTCGTCGCGGCGGTCTTCATGACCGTGTATCTCGCCGACGTCGCGGGCGGCTCGCCGCTGCTCGCCTGCATGGCGATGGGCGGCATCTTCGCCAATCTCAGTCCGGTCTTCGACACCGTGAACGGGCTCGTCTATTTCATCACCCCCCCGATCTTCATCATGTTCTTCGTCCTGAACGGCGCCGACCTCAATCTCAGCGTGCTTTCCCAGATCGGAATCGTCGGGGTCATTTACGTCCTGTTCCGCGTCGCGGGCAAGATCTTCGGAGCCTGGTTCGGGGCGAAGATCAGCAAATCGCCACCGGTCGTTTCGAAACTGCTCGGATTCGCGCTGATCCCGCAGGCCGGCGTCGCGATCGGCCTCTCGCTCGTCGCCGTCCAGATCCTCGACGCCGAGACCGCGGCGCTGATCCGCGCAATCGTCCTGTGCGCGACGCTGATCTATGAACTGACGGGTCCCGTCATCACCAAGATCACCTTGCGGAAAGCCGGCGAAATCGCCGCGAAAAGCTGAGAAAGACGGGAAGAATCCCGTCTTTTTCACGGCTGTTGAATTAAGTCGGCGGGTATGATACAATGTTGATTGCCTGGAGGGATGCACATGACGATCAAATATGGCAAAGGCGTATGCTACTCGGGATACCGCGAGGGACAGAGTCCGATCACGGGCGTCTATCCCACCTACGCGCAGATTCTCGAGGACCTGACGATTCTGAAACCGCACTTCGACTATCTCCGCATGTACGACGTGTCGGAACACGCGAAGACGGTCCTGAGGGTCATCGAAGAAGAAGACCTGCCCTTCAAGGTCATGCTCGGCGTCGAACCGAAGGGTGAAATCTCCAATCCCGGCTGCCCATGGGGTGGCCTTCACACCGATGCGGAGATCGCCGTCAACAAGATCGACAACATCCGTCAGCTCGACCGGCTCGCCGAACTCGCCAATCGGTACCGCGACATCGTTCTCGCCGTTTCCGTCGGGAATGAAAGCACGTCCGAATGGCATTCCAACCTGATGACGGCGGAAACGCTCGCCTCGCACGTCCGTTATCTGCGGACCGTGACCGACGTTCCGGTCACGTTCTGCGAAGGCGCCTACGCCTGGAAAACCCACGGAGCTCCGATCGCGGCGGAAGTCGATTTCATCTCGATCCATTCCTATCCGCTCTGGCTCCGCAAGCACCTTGACGAGGCGCTCGCCCTCAACATCCGCGATCTCGAGGAAAACAAGGCGGCCTTCCCCGGCAAGCAGATCGTCTTCACCGAATTCGGATGGACCACGATGACGAACGATTCGATGGACAAGAATGACGTCGGCGAAGCCCAGCAGGCCGACTATCTCGCCCAGGTCGAGAAGTGGAGCCGGGAAAACCAGGTCACGATGTTCGTCTTCGAGGCGTTCGACGAACCTTGGAAGGGCGGAACCGATCCGATCGAACCGGAAAAGCACTGGGGACTCTATCGCGTCGACCGCACGCCGAAATCGTTCATGGCCAAGCGGACGAGAAGAGGCTGAGCCGTGGCCCGCGTTCCGATCGGACGGATCGTCAACACGCACGGCCTCAAGGGGGAACTCCGCGTCCTGCCCTCGACCGATTTTCAGGCCGACCGCTATGCGCAGGGAAGCGTCCTCTACATCCAGACGCCCGCGGGCGAGAAGGAACTCGTCGTCGAGCGTTACCGCCCGCACCGGGGATTCGACCTCCTGATGTTTCGCGGCGTGACCCGCATCGAGGACGTCGAGCATCTCAAGGGAACGATCCTCTTCGCGGACGAAAGCGTGCCCGTCCGTCTGAAACAGAACGAGTACCGCGCCGCCGACCTGATCGGCCTGGCGGTCCGTCGGAGCGGACTCACGATAGGCACCGTTTCCGGCATCCGCACGTATCCCCAGGGCGACTACCTCGAGATCGCCAAACACGATGGTGCGACGGCGCTCGTGCCGTTCGTCGACGCGCTCGTCACCGACGTCGATCTCGACCGGAAGACCGTGAGCGTCGTCGACATGGAAGGACTGCTATGAAAATCACGATTCTGAGCCTCTTTCCGGCGATGTTCGCGGGGGTGTTCGGCGAATCGATAGTCAAGCGCGCCCGCGATCTCGGCGCGGTCGACATCGAGATCGTCGATTTCCGCGACTACGCCACCAACCGACACCGTCACGTCGACGATTACGCCTTTGGCGGAGGCGCCGGGATGGTCATCGCGATCGAACCGATCCACCGCGCCCTGCTCGCGATTCCGGACCATGAGGCGGCGACGAAGATCCTGCTCACCCCCCAGGGGAACCCGTTCGATCAGGCCGAGGCGATCCGGCTCTCGAAGCTCGATCATCTGATCCTGATCTGCGGCCATTACGAAGGGTTCGACGAACGCATCCGCAGCCTCGTCGATCTCGAGATCTCGATCGGCGATTACGTCCTCACCGGCGGCGAAATCGCCGCGATGGCGATCGCCGACAGCGTCGCGCGGTTGCTTCCGGGCGTGCTCGGATCCCCCGATTCGGCACCGCACGATTCGTTTTACGACGGTCTTCTCGAATATCCCCAATACACCCGTCCGGCCGACTACAAGGGCATGAAGGTTCCGGACATCCTGCTTTCGGGCAATCACGCGGACATCGAGAAGTGGCGCAGGGAACAGTCGCTCAAACGCACCATCGAACGCCGTCCCGATCTCCTCAAAAAGCGGTAAAAAAAAGTTGCTTTGACCCCGTCGATGTGATATAATTACTAACGCTGCCAGAACCAGCAACACCGCCGTTCCGCCGGAATCATCCGTGAACCGCGGAGGACACAAATCGAAGGAGTGAAAAACATGTCGCAGCAATTCATCAACAACGTCACCGCGCAATACCTCAAGACGGACGTGCCGGAGTTTCGTCCGGGCGACACCCTCAAGGTGTACGTCAAGATCAAGGAAGGCACGAAGGAACGCATCCAGATGTACGAAGGCCTCTGCATCAAACGCCAGGGCCAGGGTACGAGCGAAACGTTCTGCGTCCGCAAGATGTCCTACGGCGTCGGCGTCGAACGCACGTTCCCGATCCACTCGCCGATGGTCGACAAGATCGAGGTCGCCCGTCAGGGACAGGTCCGCAGGGCCAATCTCGGCTACATCCGCGGCCTCTCCGCCAAAGCGGCCAGAATCAAGGAAAAACGCCAGTAACGAAGAAGGACGCCCCCTCGGGCGTCTTTTTTTTCGCCGATGAAAGAACAATGAAAATTTTTTCATGATTTCATGTAAAAGGATTGAAACCGCTTGCTGTAAATGATAGAATAGGCGTGAAATTGAGGAAAGGTTGGGATGTTTCATGAATAAAGCCACGATCTACAACGTCGCCTACGCCGCCAACGTCTCGCTCGCCACCGTTTCGCGCACCCTGAACAACCCGCAGAAGGTGAAGCCCGAAACCCGCGACCGCGTGCTGAGGGTGATCAAAGAGCTCGGCTACAAACCCAACGCTTTCGCGAAGGGGCTTGCGTCGAAGAAGTCCACCACCGTCGCCGTCATCGTTCCGGACATGTCGCGCGCCTCGGTCGCGGAGATGCTGAACGGCATCGCCGTCGAAGCCCGCAAATACAACTATTCGCTCCTCCTCTACGTGATGAAGGACGAAAAGATCGACGAAGCCGAAATGCTGAAGGAAGTCGTCGCCAACCAGGTCGACGGCATCCTGTACCTGAACGACGAAATCAACGAAGCGCAGTATACGATGCTGAACGTGATCCAGGACGAATACAAGGTTCCGATCGTTCTCGCGAACACGCTCTATCCTTATGACAACAAGCTCGTCACCGTCTGCATCGACTACTTCAAGGCCGCTTATGAGATCACCAACAGGCTCGTCAAGGAAGGCCGCAAGCACATCTTCCTGCTCACCACCGCCCGCAAGTACATGGTGAACGACCTCAAGGAGGAAGGCTACCTGAAGGCGATGAAGGAAGCGCGGCTCGCCCCCAACGTCATCCGCACGTCGGGCGACATCGCGATCAATACGGTCCATTTCAACGAACTGTTCAAGACCGAAGCGAATCTCGTCGACGGCATCGTCGCGGTCCGCGATTCGATCGCCGTCTCGTTCATCAACACGATGATCGAGAAAGGCAAGAAGATTCCGGACGACGTCAGCGTCTACGGATTCCAGAACACCAAGTATTCCGTCCTTTCCCGTCCGAAACTCTCCTGCGTCGACATCCCCATCATCGAAATCGGCGCGAAGGCCATGAGCCTGCTCAAGCGCGAGATCGACGGCGAAGTCAACGAAATCAAATTCAACGTCCTGCCGCACAACATCATCGCGCGGCAGACGACGCGATAACGACTGCGAACAAGTGAAGTAGCGTTGCCAAGTCGCTTCAAGAGACCCGGCGGCAGGTGGAAGCCGGGACGACCGCAAACCGCGAATTACGCTTGGGAGTCTCTGCGTGGTCCGCAGACGGTGAATCCGTTATCTTCCCGAGCGCACTTCACAGTGAACAAAGGTGGTACCGCGGTTTGACAATCGTCCTTGCATGCAAGGGCGATTTTTGTTTGCCCGACGAAAATATAACATGACGCGGAAGCGTCGGAAGAGGTTGATTGACATGAAATTGATGGAAGATCTGAAGTGGCGCGGACTGGTCTATGACATGACCGATCCGGAGCTCGAACAAGTCCTGAACGCGGGAAAGTCCACGTTCTATCTCGGCGCGGACCCGACCGCGGACAGCCTGCACGTCGGGCACCTGCTCGCCTACCTCGTGGCGAAGCGGCTCGCGGACGCCGGTCATCGGCCGATCCTCGTGATCGGCGGCGGCACCGGCCTCATCGGCGATCCGAGTTTCAAGAACACGGAACGTCCGCTCCTGACGATCGAGACTTCGCTCAACAACGCCGCGGGCATCACCAGACAGGTGAAACGCCTCCTGCCGCACGCCGACATCGTGAACAACTACGACTGGCTTTCTTCGCTGAACGCCATCGAGTTCCTGCGCGACATCGGGAAAAACTTCAACGTCGCCTACATGATGAGCAAGGAGTCCGTCAAGTCGCGCATCGAAAGCGGGATCTCCTTCACCGAGTTCAGCTACCAGATCATCCAGGCATGGGATTTCGAGCACCTCTTTGCGACCCGTGACTGCCGGATCCAAATCGGCGGCCAGGACCAGTGGGGGAACATCACGTCCGGCCTCGAACTGATCCGCAAGGTCCACGGCGCCGACGCGAAAGCCTATGGCTTCACGTTCCCGCTCGTGACGAAGGCGGACGGCACGAAATTCGGGAAATCGGAATCCGGAGCCGTCTGGCTCGACCCCGAGAAGACGACCCCGTACGAGTTCTATCAGTACTGGATCAATACCGCCGACGACGACATCGTGATGCGCCTCAAGCAATTCACGTTCCTGTCGAGAATCGAGATCGAAGCGCTCGCCGAGGACCTGAAAGCCCATCCCGAACTCCGCGCCGCGCAGAAGGTGCTCGCCCGCGAACTGACCATCCTCGTCCATGGTGAAACGGCCTACGCCGAAGCCCTCCGGATTTCCGAGGCGCTCTTCGCGGGCAATGTCGAGATCCTCACCGCCGAAGAAATCGAGATCGGCTTCCGCGGTCTGATCGCACTCGAGACCGCGGTCGACAAAAACGTCGTCGACGTCCTCGTCGAAGCCGGACTCGCCGCCTCGAAACGCGAAGCCCGCGAACTCGTCCAGAGCGGTGCGGTCACCGTGAACGGCGTCCGGGCGAGCGAAATCGACACGACGCTTTCGAAGGCCGGGGCGGTCGGCGGACGCTTCTCGATCGTCCGCAAGGGCAAAAAGAAGTACGCCGTCATCCGGCACATATAAAAGAAAAAAGGTGCCTCGCTGTTTCGAGTGGGTAAAAGCAGCTGAAGCGTTTTTGAAGTAAAGCGAATATGATACAATGGCATCATCGAAGAAACGGGTGGTGTCGAGATGATCAATC
>Ga0172374_1000217_pt1 | contig 46650 bp, 54 predicted proteins | sample LakKiv3m_FD_114536 | JGI IMG/M metagenome (GOLD analysis project Ga0172374, IMG submission 114536) | Freshwater microbial communities from Kabuno Bay, South-Kivu, Congo - kab_092012_10.3m | ecosystem: Environmental > Aquatic > Freshwater > Lake | place: Democratic Republic of the Congo... | reverse complement strand
ATCAAGGCTAGAAAAGGTCATGAAGATTTCACCACTGGTCAGGTGGTTAAAGTCATTTAAAAGACTGATATCACCACTCTAAAATTCTTCATTGGCATTCTTCTAGCTGTCGGCGCCTTATCTCACATCGGCCTCTTAAAAATCTTAAATAACGCTATTTTCGGAGCCGATATAAATATTAGCCGCCTGATTATCGGCAATACGGCCCTAGGTTTTCTTTCGGCAATATTAGATAATGTCCCTCTGGTCGCCGCGGCGATAAAAATGTTCGCTGAGGGCATCAGTCCGGCAATTTGGGTTTTGTTAGCTCTAACCGCTGGCACGGGCGGATCAATGTTAGTTATCGGCTCAGCGGCCGGCGTAGCCGCCATGGGCCAAGTCAAAGAATTAAACTTCGCCTATTACTTAAAAAAGGCCAGCTTGCCCGCCCTTCTAGGCTATCTCGGCGGGGTGGCGGCCTGGGTGGGGATGTACTACTTGGGCTTATTCTAAAACTCCCGCCCTGCGGTGTTTTTATCTGTTCCTGCTATAATAGTTAATATGACGGAAAAGAAAAAAATAATTTTTATCCCCGGCTGGCTGGACAGCGGCGAAATTCACGGCTATGAGAATAGCCTGGCTATTTGGGAAAAGCCAATCGACTTCCAGCAAGTGATGGAAGCGGATTATTTGATCGGCCACAGCATTGGCGCGGCCTTAGCCCTTCATTATCGGGAAATCAATCCCGACCTATCAATCATCCTAGTCAACCCTCTTATATCAAAACGAGGCCTTTCCCGCCGCTGGTTAGAATTTATCATCCGGGAAGGAACTCATCTACCTCGGCGACGCCTGAAGATATTGTTCCATATTCCTTCAGGAGTAGCCAAGCTTATCCGACTCTTCCGGATCGACCAGCTGGCAATCATTAAAAAGATGCCCAAAGAGAGGCTCTTGATTATCCGGGGAAAGAACGATCGCCATTTAGGCGGAGAAGATGGCCGGCTGCTGCACCAAGCTGGAATTCCTGTTTTAGAAATAGCCGGAGTCGGCCATAATTGGCATAAACGGATAGATGCCGTTATCACCAGCTATATTAAATAACCCTTGTAATTTACGGAGGGCTGTGCTAAATTAGGGATACTGGAAAATTTAGAAAAATTAATATTATCAATATCTTTCCCATATCTTGATCTTTTTCAAGATAATTCCGCTAATTTTAGACGGAATTAAAGGTATTCTAAGCCCCCTTTGTCTTGGAATACTGGGGGATTTTATTTAATCAGCGGGGTTTAAAAATTATTTACATTAGTTTTAAACAATCTTTAAGCCCAGCCCCCTATACTAATCTATGTCAAAAACTAAAGCGGCCGCAGTGACTCATTACGAGATTCTCTTCATCATCCCGAACAGATTCACGGATGACGAAGCCAAAGTAGTCATGGGCAAAATTGAAAAAACTATTACGGAAAACGGCGGAACGATCACGCACCAGGCCTACTGGGGCAAGAAGAAATTAGCGTATGAGATCAAGCGCAATGCCTATGGCTATTACGGCCTCTTGGAATTTGATCTAGAAGGGAAATTATTAGCTAAGATAGATCAAACCCTGCGCCTCTCTACCGAAGTCTTGCGCCACCAGATAATTATTAAGAAGACCAAGACCAGCGAGGAAATCGCCCAAGACGAGAAGATCCGTGCTAAGATTGATTCTAAAAAAGCTGAAGCTGAAAAAAAACAGGCGGAAAAAGAAAAAGCGGCCTCGGCGCCTGTTAAGAAAGAAAAAAAAGTCGACCTAAAAGACTTGGATGAAAAACTGGAAGACATCATCAATGCAGATAATTTGCTTTAATCAAGCCAGCCGAGGATAAGCTCAGATTAAAGCGGCTAATAAACAATAACTATAAAAATATGAATCTCAACAAAGCCATGGTTATCGGCAACTTGACCCGGGATCCGGAATTACGCAATACGCCCTCGGGCCAAAGCGTCGCTTCTTTCTCAGTAGCGACTAATCTGGTCTGGACCGACCAGAGTGGTCAGCAGCAGAAGAAGACGGAGTTCCATAACATCATCGCCTGGCGCAAGCTGGCAGAAATCTGCTCTAAGTATCTGCACAAAGGCTCAAAGATCTACTTAGAGGGCCGCTTGCAGACGACCGATTGGACCGGCCAGGACGGCGTCAAGCGCTACCGCACTGAAATCGTCGCCGAGAACATGATCATGCTGGACAATAAGGGGACGGCTCTGCCGAACAATCCGAGCAACGGCGCGAATTCCGGCGAAGCGACGATTGAAATCCCCGAAGAGCCTATGGACGAAGAGGAAATCCGGGTTGAGAATATTCCCTTTTAATATAAACTAAAACTATGAACACTAAAAAAATCAAAGAGTGCTATTTTTGCGTTAATAACCTGGAGGTGGACTACAAGGATACCCGCACCCTCAGGAAGTTCGTGAACTTCTACATGAAAATCCTGCCCGGCGACCGGACCGGCGTCTGCGCTTGGCATCAGAGAAAGCTAGCCACGGCTATCAAGCGTTCCCGCGTCATGGCTCTCTTAGCGCCGACCCATAAATAATTCCGCCGCTTCTTAACCCTAAATACTATGTTAAATTTTAACGAAATCAAAACCGGCCGGATTATTAAGGTTAACAATGACCCCTATATTATCATCAAAACCGATCATCATAAGATGGGCCGGGGCGGGGCGGTCTTAAAGGTTAAATGCCGCAACCTGATAAACGGCAATATCTTGGAAAGAACCTATCAAGGGGCGGAAAAAGCCGAAGAAGCGGAAACAGCCACCAAGAAAGCCAACTTCCTTTACAAGGACCAGACCGAAGCGCATTTCATGGATAATGAAAACTATGAACAATTCAGCCTGCCGACTGCGGAGATCGCCGACCAGCTAAAATTCCTTAAGGACGGCACGACTGTCGACGTCCTCTATTTTGAAAATAGGCCGATGGCCGTTAGCCTGCCGATCAAGATGGACTTTAAGGTAACCAGCGCTCCGCCCGGGGTGAAGGGCAATTCGGCCGGCAACGTCAACAAACAGGTAGAAATCGAGACTGGCGCTCAAGTTAGTGTTCCGATGTTTATCAACGAAGGCGATGTAATCCGCCTGAATACTGATACGGGAGAATACGTAGAAAGAGCTAATTAACCAGAACCGCCGCTTAACTGCGGCGGTTTTTTGAAAAGTGGAGAATTTAAAGCCTGGATGATATAATAAAGGAGTTAGAAATAAATATTAACGCTTCTTTTAAACAGCCTATGAGCATACTAATAATAATCTTCGCGGCCTGCTTCCTTCTGCTAGCTATCTGCCGCCTCAACCTGGCCCTGCTTTTCATAATCGCCGCTCTGCCTAGCTATCTAATCCGCTTTAAAGTCCTGGGCATACCCTCAACCCTCTTGGAGCTGATGATTATTCTGGCTTTCGCGGTTTGGCTAATCGGTTATTTCCTGCCTCACCTGAAAAAAATATTCAAGAATAGGAAAGAGCGGACCCCCTATCCTTTTTCCTGGGAAATAATCTTGATTATTATCATCTCTTTCCTGGCCGCCGGCGTTGCTGGCTTCAATCTAAGTGCCCTGGGCATCTGGAAGGCCTATTTCTTCGAACCAATCCTCCTCTTCCTGATTATCTTCAATGTTTTTAAAAGCCGGGCGGATTGGAATAGAATCTTCTGGGCTTTGCTATTGTCGGCCCTAGCTGTTTCTGGGGCGGCTATCTACCAAAAAATAACCGGCCTCTATATCTTCAACGAATTCTGGGCGCAGGCGGAAACGCGCCGGGCGGTTTCCTGGTTCGGCTATCCTAACGCTGTCGGCCTATACCTCGCTCCCTTAATCTTCATCTTCTTAGGCGGTTTGGCAGCCCGACTTAAATATTTTAAGGGCTCTCTCTGGGAATGGCTGAAAATAATTATCATCCTAACTGCGACCATCATGTCTGGCCTGGCCATCTATTTCGCCCGATCAGAAGGCGCTTTAATTGCCCTCCTTATCAGCCTAGTTGTCACCGGCCTCTTAGTCGGTAAATGGCCGAGAATAGTCACCCTAGTAATCACCATTGCCGTTCTATCAGGCATCGCCATCTCCGGGCCAGCCCGGAACTATGTCTTGACGAAGATAACGCTGTCTGATCTATCCGGAGAAATACGCCAGAGACAGTGGGTTGAGACCCGCCTCACTCTCCGCGGCTGGAAATTTATGACCGGCAACGGCCTGAACGGCTATCAAGCGGCCGTCCAGCCCTATCACCAGGAAGGAATATTCTTCAACCGCGACCGCTTGCCTAACTTTGACGAGCAATTGCGAGCCAGTGCCGACCTGCGGGAAAAATATTGGCAGCCGGTAGAGATATATCTCTACCCCCACAACTTCTTCTTAAACTTCTGGAGCGAGCTCGGCCTTTTAGGCGCCTTAGTCTTCAGCTGGCTGGTGCTTAAATACCTGTTCATCACCCTGAAACTAGCTATCACCTACGGCCGTTTCCGGAAAGCCGAGAAATATCTGGCCTTAGGCCTCTTCGGCGCTATGCTGACTATCCTTATCCACGGCTTAGTGGATGTCCCCTATTTCAAAAATGACCTAGCTGTCCTCTTCTGGCTCATCCTGGCACTGGCTGGCTTTGCCGAGCTGCGGCAAAAACAGGAATTCGGCAATCAGAAATAGCTATGAAAATGATTTTACAAAAAATAATCGCCCAGAGCGGTTCAACCTCGCGACGCCAAGCCGAAAAGCTCATCAAGGAAGGCGCGGTGAAGATAAACGGCCGCCCGGCGCAAGTCGGCGAAGAAGGCGATTCAGACAAGGATGTTATCGCTATAAGAGGCAAGATAATCTCCGGGCTAGCTCAGCTCGTCTATCTGAAGCTCAATAAGCCAAGGAATTACGTCTGCACCAACCGCCGCTTCCCAGGAGAAAAAAACATCTTTTCTCTAGTAAATAATCAGGAACGGCTCTTTGCCGTCGGGCGTCTGGATAAAGACAGCCGCGGTCTAGTCCTTTTAACTAACGACGGCCCCCTGGCACAAAGATTAAGCCATCCCCGCTTCCAGCAGGAGAAGGTCTATGAAGTAAAAGCTAAAGAAGTGGACGATAAAAATATCGAGGCTATTCTAACAAGACTGCGCCAAGGAGTAGATATCGGAGAGGATGACGGCCGGGCCCGAGCCAAAGAAGCTAAGTATTTACAAAACAATCTTTTTGTAATAACTTTAAACGAAGGAAAGAAGCGGCAGATCCGGCGGATGTTTAAAGTTCTGAATATGGAAGTAGTGGATTTAAAAAGAACCAGCTTAGCCGGATTAAAGCTCGGTTCGCTGGCTGAGGGCCGCTCGGCCTATCTTACAAAAGAAGAAATTAAACAATTGAAAATATGAAAAAACTAAGTCTACTGAAACGCGGACTCCTTAATTCCCTGGGCGTCGTCGCCTACATCAGCCTCCTCGTGCCGATTATGAGTAACGGGGAGAAGGTTTTTGGCACTGCCGACCATCGCTGGCTCAGCCCTCTAGTCTTTCTCCTCCTGTTCATCGTCTCTGCCCTTGTAACCAGCTCTCTGGTCTTAGCCAAGCCCCTGATGCTCTACCTGGACGGTCAGAAGAAAGAAGCCATTAAACTCCTCTTCTATACCGGTGCCAGCCTCTTTGTTTGGCTGATAATCTTCATGATTACCCTGATCCTGATTAAGTAGCAAAACAATTCAATAGGAGAGGTGCGAGAGTGGTTGAATCGGGCGCTCTCGAAAAGCGCTATACCTGAAAGGGTATCGAGGGTTCGAATCCCTCCCTCTCCGCCAAGAATATTTAGCATCAGAAGGTCCAAATACCTTGATTTTATTAGTTATCTATAAACCAGTAATATGAAAATCAAAATTAACATCATTAAAAAGTTATTATTTGATATCTTGAAAAAAAATAACTTTTCCAAAGAAGATGCTCAGATTATTACTGATGAATATTTAGAGGGAGAATTGCAAGGTAAACACAGTCATGGTTTAATGGCTTTTCCTTCTTTAATAAATAAATCAAATAATCAAAAGACAAATATTGAAATCAAGAAACAAACGAACTCATATATTTTTATTGATGCTAAAGGAGGTCTTGGTAATTTAGTGGGCCAAAAATATACGAAAGAGGCTATTAAAATGGCTAACAAAAATGGGGTGGCAGTTGTGTTTATAAAAAACATGATTTCTTGGTTAAGACCAGCAACCATCGCTCAGCAAATTGCAGAAAATAATATGATTGGATTGGTCATAAATAGTGGCGGAAAATCCGCCGTTGCTCCACCAAATGGCTTTCAATCAATGATAGGCACAAATCCTATTGGAATCGGAATACCAGCAAAAGATAAAAATGTTATTATTGATATGGCAACCTCTAAGAGGGCCTGGGGGGAAGTTAGAAAAGCTTTAGCACATGAAACATTATTACCTAGTGAGACTTATTTAAACAAAAAGGGCGAGTTTACTAATAACCCTAATCAAGCTGATTCAGTAGTTCCATTTGGTGACTATAAAGGTTTTTCCTTGGGCATGTTTATAGAAATTATGTGCGGATCTTTTATAGGTATGCCAATGAGCTTACAGCCAACAGATGGAGACAATTATCGCACAGCCCTTAGAGGAGCAATGATCCTTGTTTTAAATCCAGCATTTAGCGCAAATTTAAATAATTTTAAAAATGATAATCAGCAATTAGTGAATAAAATAAAAAAATCTAAAAAAAGAAAAGGATTTAAAGTTATTTTAATACCTGGCGAAAGAGGTTTAAATAACAAAAAGAAAAATTTAAAAAATGGATATTTAAGTATAAGCGCAAAATTGTGGAAGACATTAAAAGAGTTGGATTAATATTTTTTATTTATTTAAAACAGTAATTTTAATATTTTCTCTGCTAATCAACTTTCCAACTACGTCCCACCCTCTCCGCTAATTATAGAATAGCCCTAAACACGGGCTATTTTTTAATAGGAAGTTTATTACTTTATAACCGTATGGTATAATCTTGTTACAAATATTTAAAAATCGAGATAATTTATTATATGAATGATAAAGAGGGTCTAATGTCAATGAACAGGCCGCCCCTTGGACCAAAGCCTGATTTTGATAAATTAGATAAAGAGAGATATGAGAAAGCGGCTAAACTGGAGTATATATCAATAAATAACTACCCGGAAATTCTACAAACACTCCAAATCGCCTCTAATGAAATCGGCCACATGCGTCAAGAATTCGGCTTGACTGAAATACCTTTTGAGAGCTCTAAGGTAAGATTAATAAAAAAAGATATTTGGGATAACAATCCGTCTATTACCCGCCCTGATAGTGAAGCGGGCTTTATTGACCAAAATAATCGCATTTCTTTTGTAAAACTAGAGCAAGAGGACTTGGATAATAATTTAGTGGCCAAAATAAATGCTCTACATACTGCGACACATGAGTATGTACACTCAGGCATGGATGCGGGAATATCGGAATATTCGTTTTACATTAATGAGGGAATTACGGATTTAATCACTAAACGTATTTTGAACAAGGTATTATCGTCTATCCGTCCCGATAATGATCCAGAAAAATATATTAATTTTGCTCAAAGCCATAAAATTGAGGAACTCGAGCTACATCCAGACGATCTGCTTCTTATTGAAGATGACAAAGTATTAGCCTGGTATCCATATATTACTCAGATGAGACTATTAGAGGCGCTAGAGAACGGACATCCGGGAATATTACAGCAACTAATAAAAGCTGCTTTTACTGGTGATAGTAAAGGAGCAGAAAATATTATTACCGCAGCATATGGCGACCGGGTTTCTAAAATTATTACAAGCCGATTTTTAACGGCTAAAACAATGATAGATGAAATAGAAATAAGCCTTAAGGACGGATTTAAAACTTAAGGGCGCCAACCGTAAATATCACTAACCCAACAATATGCTAAGCAATCTAACAGATAACCTACTCTATCTTCTCGCCCTTCTTGGCCAGGTGTTTATTGTCTTAATGGTAGTCTATTTATCATTCTTCAGTAAACGGCTTAAGCGATTGAGGGAATTCATCACAAGAAATACTTTTCCCTTAGCTTTTATTATTGCTCTTATCGCGACCGGCAGTAGTCTATACTATTCACAAATCGCTGGCTTTGCCCCTTGCGATCTCTGCTGGCTGCAGAGAATATTCATGTATCCACAAGTTGTTCTTCTAGGGCTGGCCTGGTGGAAAAAGGAAGGCCATATTATTGATTACAGCTTGGTCCTTCTCTTTATCGGCCTGGCTTTTTCTTTATATCATAACTATATATACTATGCGGCCCAGGCCGCTACTTTCTGTTCAATCTCGGCCCCCTGCACCCAGGCCTATACCAACGGCTTCGGCTATATTACTATTCCACTGATGTCTCTGACTGCTTTTATCCTGATCGGACTGCTGCTGATGAATAAAAAATGGGCAAGTCGTCTTCGTAAAATTATATGACTAAATATATCCTCAACTCCGGCGGTTTAAGCAATGAGCCTCGGAAGGCGGCTCAGTTCTTTAACGAGATAGTGAAGGGCCTAAGCAATAGTCCGCGGCTATTGATTTGTTTATTTGCTCAACCTCGGGAAGTGTGGGAAGAAAAGTTTATGAAATACCGGCAGGCTTTTGCTGACTCCCTCCCTAAGGCTGTCCAGCCGACATTTGAATTAGCTGAGCCAGAGAGATTTATTAAACAAGTAAAGAACAGCGAAGCAATCATTATCTACGGCGGTGATGACCATTTAGTGAAGTACTGGCTCAAGCAATATCCTCTTGCCGAGATTTTTACCGGCAAGGTCGTGGCCGGCAGTTCTGCGGGTTCAGACGTGCTCGTGAAGCACTTCTGGTCCAGCGATTGGCGGCAGTGCGGGGACGGTCTAGGCCTAGTGCCGCTAAAGTTCATACCTCACTATGATTCTCTTCATAATGCTGACGATCCCCGCGGACCGATAGACTGGCAGAAGGCCTACAACGACTTAGCGGCTTACGGCGATACCTCTCTGCCCATTCAGGCTCTTAAGGAGGGGGAATTTGTCATAATAGAAATATAGCTAAGATAAAAAAGGCGCACTCATGCCTTAATACATATGATCCCTATTGGCAGAAAAGACCGCATACTCTTAATTATTTTGGGCTGTCTGGCTATTCTTTTCTTGATTTTCTATTTAAAAATAAACAACGTCTCCATCAATATAGAAAGGCGGCATTTTGTAGAATTGGCTGAGTCATTTGTAAAGGGACGATTGAATATACTAGAAAATAGCGTCACTAGTAAAGAATATAGTAATGATTTGATATTCTTGTCTAATAAATATTATCTGCCGTTCGGTCCATTGCCGGCGATAATTTTAATGCCGACGGTTTTATTTAATAATAATCTCTTCAACTGGGCGGGAACAATCAACTGGGCGATTATTATAATAATATTTTTATTAGTATTAAAAATATTCTACCGTCTAAAATATACCATCCCGGATTCTGCTTTCCTGGCCTATGCTTTTTTATTCTCCTCGCCCCTAATCGGCGTCAGTTGGTATTTCGTTGACCCTTACTTCGCGCATGTCGTGGCTTGTTTGCTGGTATTATTAGCTATCCATGAATATGTCGGCAAGAAGCGATACTGGCTGATTGGCTTGTTTCTGGGCTTAGTCGCCCTGACTAGACTTACCGTGGGACTGACAATCGCCTTCTTTTTATTAGAAATAGCCTTCGCTAAGTATTCTTGGAAAGAAAAAATATCGAATACTATAAGAATCAGCGCCCCGTTCATACTCTGCCTCGGGCTCTTGCTTGTTTATAACTACCTGCGCTTTGGCAGCCCTTGGGAAACTGGCTATTCTCTACAGATCCTCACCGTACAGCATCTTTTAAATAATCGGGGGTATGGCTTATTCTCTTTCAAGCATATCTTTGGCAACATCTATTATTCTTTGCTAGCCATGCCACTGCCCGTCTTCATAAATAATCTGTCACATGTTCTAAAATTTCCTTTTATCACGGCCGATCCCTGGGGTTTAAGCCTATTTTTTACATCGCCCTACTTAATCTACCTTTTCTTTCTTAAATACAGAGATAAAATATCATTGTTCTTAATTATAACAATATTACTTATCGCTGCACCAATATACCTATATTACGGCGTCGGCTTCATCCAATTCGGCTACCGTTACGCTTTAGATTTCTTTCCTCTGCTTTTCTTCCTTATCTGGAAAAACTATAATGACCGATATGGCGCTTTGTCTAACGGCGTAAAAACCATCATTATCATTTCATCCTTGATAAATTTCTATCTATTTTTTATATTTTTAAATCATTTTTTTCAATTTTTTAGATATTAATCCGACAAAATAATTATTTTAACATGCTAAACAATAAAAAAATTATCGTAGTCATGCCCGCCTATAACGCCGCTAAGACGCTACTAAAAACTTACGAGCAAATCCCCAAGGATATTGTCGATGAAGTAATCCTAGTTGACGACAAAAGCAGTGATCAGACGATAGCCGTAGCCGAAAAATTAAACATCAAAATTTTTGCCCATCCCGAAAATAAAGGTTATGGGGGCAACCAGAAGACCTGCTATCAACAGGCTCTCAATTTGAACGGGGATATCATCATTATGCTCCACCCTGATTACCAATATGACCCTCGTCTAATAACAGCGATGTCCAGCCTAATCGCTACTGATGTTTACGACGCGGTCATTGCTTCCCGTATCCTGGGGAAAACTGCCCTAAGCGGCGGAATGCCGCCATATAAGTATGTGGCGAATCGCTGCCTCACCTTGCTGCAAAATATTCTTATTAGACAAAAAGTGTCAGAATACCATACCGGCTACCGCGCCTTTTCCAAAAAGCTTTTAGAAAACATTCCTTTTTTAAAAAACTCCAATGATTTCATATTCGACAACCAGTTGCTCCTGCAAATCTTCTTTTTCAATTATCGGCTGGGAGAGATAAGCTGCCCCACTAAATATGAGCCGGAATCCTCTTCAATTAACTTTTCAAGAAGCTTAAAATATGGCTGGGGGGTTATAGTTTGGAGTATTAAATACTGCTTGGCCAAATCGGGGATTAAAATAAAAATATTTAGTAAAGATAGGTGATATCTAGTCAGAATCTTAGTAAAGCCAACCCGCTATTATGACAATATCTGACCGTCTCTACGGAAAAATGGAGATTACCGAGCCAGTTATTCTGGCTCTTTTAAGGACGCCGTCCTTAACCAGACTAAAAGGCGTCAGCCAGCATGGCTATAGCGAGCCATATCATCCAGGGGCTGATTTTAGCCGCTTTGAACACTCGCTCGGCGTTTTTCTGCTGCTCAGGAAATTTGGAGCTTCACTGGAAGAACAGCTCTCCGGGCTGATTCATGATATCTCCCACTCCGCCTTCTCACACTGCATTGATTATGTTTCCAAGGAAGGGGACGGCCGGAAGCAGAATCACCAGGATAATATCTTTGCCAGCTATTTAAGAAAGTCGGAAATTCCAGCCATCCTGAAGAGATATCGCTTTAAACTATCCCGCCTGCAGAATGAACAAAACTTCCCTCTTAAAGAGCGCCCCCTGCCGGACTTATGCGCCGACCGCTTAGACTATTCCCTGCGCCTAGCGGTCAGCGACCGAGTTATTCCCCGCCGGGAGGTCCGAGATATTTTAAACAGCCTGAAAGTGATTGACAGTGCCTGGGTGTTTAAGGACATGGCTACGGCCAGGAAATATGCCCGGCTGTTCCGGCACCTTAATTCCCAATATTATGCTGGCCGGTCCTCTGCGATTATGCATTATACGGTGGGCAGCTACCTGCGCCGGGCCTTAGAAGAGGGCTATATCAAGTCAGCCGACTTCTATACCACCGACCAGCAGGTTCTCAAAAAGATTGCCCGTTTTCATAAGCAAGACGCTATCCTAAAAGGCCTGTGGGCGAGGATGAATAATATGGCGAGAGGCACTAACAACCCTCGGAATTACGAAGCTAAAGTCGATCTAAAGTCCCGCCTGGTTGATCCTCTGTTTTTGGACGGCCTCAAGATTAAAAGGCTGTCTGGGAGCTGGCCGAGCTGGCGAAAAACACTGCGCCGAGAATTAAAACCTAAGCGCTATTTACTGAAATTTTCCTCTTAGGCTGGACTTGATTTTCTTAACGATTTAGCTAATAATGGAAGAGACCAACTAGCCTCCATAGTTCAACGGATAGAATGTGAGCTTCCGGAGCTTAAGATGGGGGTTCGATTCCCTCTGGAGGCACGGATAAAAAATCACCTTAGGCAAGGTGATTTTTTATTAGATTAAAATAATATTTTCGGCTATCTAGTCTTGGCATAGAGCCAGACATCATGGAACTTATCCTGCCTATCTTTAACGGCCTTTTTTAAAAAGCCTTCTTTGCGGTAGTGATTTTTAATCGCCACCCGCTCGCTGGCTTTGTTTGCCGGACGCATGAGGATTTCTAGGCGCCGGAGACCCAGCTTCTTGAAGCCCTCTTGTTCTACTAATTTAACGGCTTGGCTGGTCAGGCCTCTTCCCCAGTATTTCTCAGCGATGAAATAGCCGATCTCGCCGGTAAACGGCCTCTTCCGATCCAGGCTAAGGCCAATCCCGCCAATAATCTCCTGATCAAGAAGAATAGTATAATTAAATTCTTCCCGGCGTTTCCGGCGCCCGGGATTCAGGCTGAGCCATTTAGCTTCTTCCTTGACCGAGGCGACCCTAACGCTAAAATACTTAAAATTAGGGTTGCTGAGAATCTGGAACAACGAGCCAGCGTCGCTCACTCTTTGATAGCGAATACCTATTTTCTTCATATGATTATTTAATACTTCTTTTTACCGACGAACCTGATCAAACACTCTATCTCATCCTTATAGGTCCGGCCTTTGTTATCTAGGATGATTATCTCAAATAGATCACGGGTAAATTCCGATAGACAACGAACGCAAAAATATCTCTTCTTGAGCCCGTCGCCTTCTTGATAGTAGTTCTCCTCAATCTTCCTAAAATGGCTTTCCTTTATCTCTGGGTCGTCTATCGTATTAAAAAGTGCGGCCAGAATGCCACCGGGCTTTAAGACTCTCTGAATTTCTTGAAACAGCTGGCGAGTGGTGGCCGCATCAAAATAATGAAGGGCGAGATGGGAATAGACAACATCAAAGCTTTCATTCTTAAATGGCAGTGTCGAAGCTAAGTCAACTTTCAGAAACTTAATGTTTCCGACGCTTAGATTATCTCTAGCAAGTTCTAAGGCATAATCAGAAACATCAGTACAAGTTACTGCCAGGCCTTGGCTACTAAAAAGACGGGAGTCTTGACCGAGTCCGGCGCCTAAATCAAGTAAAGAGTGCTTGTCTGCAAAATACCCCAACACCTCCTGGGCAAAAATTGACGGCTTCTGGCCTAACCCCATTTTCTGATATTTATCAAATACATTTTTCCAAATTTGCTTATTTCCCATAACCCAATTTTAACATAAAACTCTACGTTAGTCCCGCTGATAAAAAACTGCCCCAATGATGGACAGTTTTTTGCGGAATGGACGGGGCTCGAACCCGCGACCTCCTGCGTGACAGGCAGGCGCTCTAACCAACTGAGCTACCACTCCTTATATTTCCCTTTAAAAAGTGGCTACTTTCTCCTTAGCCACAAAAAAATCATAGCAAAAAGCTTTTCTCTTGTCAAAGGGTGATTTAGCTCTGAAATCTTGCCAAAAGGGCCGGCCTGCGCTATAATCTAAGTATTAAAAACGGCTTGAAACAAGCTTTTTAATTTATATAAATATGGACAAGGAACTGGACCCCAAGGTAATCAAGGAAATCAAGAGCCAACTCTTGGCTACTAAAAACCAGATTTTAGAAGATCTGGGCGGCTTGGCGCGACGCGATTCCCATGAAGCTGATAATCTGGCACCTAAATTCCCGGAGTATGGCGATAAGACGGACGAGAATGCCCAAGAAATAACAGATTATTCAACCAATGTTGCCACTGAAAAAGTCCTGGAAAAGACTTTGGCTGATATTAATAAGACCCTGGAAAGGATTGAGAAAGGCACTTACGGCACTTGTAAATACTGCGGCCAGCCAATTTCTGGAAAAAGATTGTTAGCCCGGCCGATTGCCAGCTCCTGCATCGCCTGTAAGACAGAGCTCCAAGAAAATGAGTAAAAGAATCTCCGACATCTTAAACAGATATAATATAGCTATTGTTGTAATAGCTATATTTTTTATAGCCGACCGCTGGCTAAAACTTCTTGCCCTAGAGCAGAAAGCTCGGCCGGCGCAGAAACTGATCGGAGAAAGCCTGTTGTTTGATTTCCACTCCAACTACAACATTGCCTTCTCCTTGCCGCTCTCCGGCTGGCCGATAACGGCTCTGATTATTCTAATTATCCTGGCTTTAATCTATACTATATTTTATTTAATATTAAAAAGAAAAGACCAAAAATGGCTAATATTACTATTGACATTTATTTTATTTGGTGCTATAAGTAATATACTAGACCGTTTCCTATACGGCTATGTCATTGACTACCTCGCTTTACAATATTTCGCTGTCTTCAACTTGGCAGATGTAATGATCAGCGCGGGAACGGTTTTTTTAATCATCACTAATTTCCAAAAGAAAAAATATGCTGAATGCCTTAAAGATTGAACAGGGACGGAGCGCTTACGAAAACACTGGCCAAAGACTGGAAACAGAATTTTTAGGCAATGTTAATAAATCAAAATATAACGAGCTGGCCTATCACCATCTCCACCCGGTAGAAGAAACTCTGAGTAAAGAGCAGCGATTTGAAAAAACTTTAAAAATTAGAGAAGAGGCCCAAGCCGCTTTTGAAGATACTTTGGCTCTAGCCGAAAAAAATAAGTATATTGATTTTAAAACATCAATGAGCTTAGTGGAAAAATGCCAAGTAGGTAATCCAGAAAACCCCGGCTCCTTCTTTATTAGGGCACTGCACAACAACATTAAGGACCGATTCGTCGATAAGTATATCCTAAGATTCTTTTCCGCTACCGGGGGCACCCATCTAGACGTGGTCCACGGCATAGATGGTTTTTTCAAGCTATATGACAAAGCCAGCGGCGAGGAACTTACCTACGCCACGATTGATATCACCGGCAATGAATTGAAGAACAAGGCGAAAGCGAATGTCCTGTTGAACATTTCCCCGGCAGAAAAAGATAAATTTGATCCTAGCCAAAAAAACCAGAATTTTGATCAAGCTTTTTTTGATAAAAAAATTGCTGAATATTCCCAAACAATCATTGATTCCCTAATAGATAATTATATAAAGTAAAAATAGGAGGTGGAAGTGAACAGTAATTTAGTAGTCGGAAACTTAAAAAAAATTCCGGATGCGGATTTAATCAAGTTTCTGAAAAAGCCCTTTGTCAGGAACCAGACTGTCAGCTATTGCTTTTGCAGCAAGTGCCAGACGCTCGGCGAAATCGATTTAGATTACGCCCAGAGCTTGGTCCGGACCATGGGCCTCCTCGGCAATCGTCCAGAAATACCTCTGGAGAAAGCGGCAGATTTCGTCAACTATTACTTCGTAATAGGCTATTGCGAGATCTGTGGCATCGGACCATTATCGGTCCACATGAAAAAATTAGTGAATTAAACAAAAGGCCCAGATTACATCCGGGCCTTTAAATTTACCCACACTATTTTATCACTATCGCCCGCTTAGCTTCTCCTAAACAACGTATCTTGATAACCTTTGTCCGGGGCGGCCAAATCTTCTTTACTCTCTCTCCCCATTCTATGGTGGTAACGGTCCGGGCTTCCTGGAAAATCTCGGCGATGCCCAGCGCTTCCAGGTCAGTCGCCGTTTTCAGGCGATAGGCATCAACATGGCAGAATTTATTGGCCTCTTTTTTCTGTTTAGACCGCACCTTTATTCTGTAAACTTTCAAAATATTAAAAGTCGGGCTGTTCACCCTAGTCCTGATTCCTAAACCGGCGGCTAAACCCTGGATTAGCTTAGTCTTGCCGGCCCCTAGGTCGCCGCTTAAAGCAAAAACCTCTCCGCCACGACAGAGCTGGCCGATAGCGAAGCCGAGGGCCAGGGTTTCCTTTTCAGTTGTAGTAATCATCTTGAACATAATTCCTTGATCTCGGCTTAATATTAAACAGAAACAGGAGACCCGTCAATGTCCGCCTAAATCGCTCCTAGATAATGAAAAAGGCTGTAGGCGGTTGCAAGGAAGGTAGCAATGGCATACAGCCGGCCTTTAATTAGCAACCCAAACGGGATAATCAAGCAGAAATACCAAGGTGTCAGCCACTGGGTGGGGATAAGAAAGAGGGCTAAGCCGGCCCAGAAAATGAATTTGAGCGGCTCATACTTCCTAAGGAGAAAGCGGATAGCAATGAAGAAATAGGCGCCTAGGAATAAAATAATCTTGATAATCGGGCCTAACTTATCTGGCAATAGAGCCAAAAGTTTAATTACCGGCGAACATTCATAAAGGCAGCGGTTGTCTATAAAGAAGAGCAGGTTGCGGACGAAGCTGTCCGGCGATAAGCCACTGAACCAGAGAAACAATAGCAGAGCCACTCCAGAAGCTAAATTAGCTAATAGGAAATATTTAATCTTAAACCGACCTGATTTAAACCAGGCCAGTGGCCAAAAAATGAACGCTGAATATTTAATAAAAACCGCTGCTAATAGGCTGAGGCCGGATTGCAGGGGCTTTCTTTGCCAATAAAGGAAAGCGAGGATGAAGAAGACTAGAAAGATATCATTATGTCCTTCAAAAACCACATTGATAAGCAGGACGGGATTAAAAAGATAGAGCCAGTCAACCCGGGGTGACAATCTCTCCGCTATCCGGATCTTCCGGAAAATCCAAAAAGATAAAATAAAAAAAATCAGAGCTAATATCTTAAAAGCATAAACGCTTAATAGAAGATTGGCCGAGCCAATTAACCAAGGAACAAAACCAACCGCCAGAAACACTGGCCCATAGACAAAGGGCTGATTAAGCCACCATAAATCGCCTAACTGCTGAGCGAAATCGGCCTGAACCGAAAGATTGTTCAGGTAGGGGTTCTGGCCGCTGGAATAAAATAATTTAGCACCGAGAGAATAACTCGCTAAATCGCGCGATAAAAATGGCGGGCAGATTAATCCCAAAAAAAGAATGAGGACTATTATTATCTTTAATAGCTTATTATTTATTTTTTTACTAAAAAATAAAAATAGATAAATAACCAGAAGAAAAAGGAATGCCAGGCTCAGGATTAAAAGCTGATTCTGAGAAAAATTTTCCAAATGTTCCAAAAAGAAATCTTGCCGAGAAAAAGATAGCGCCACGAGGACCGCGTATAAGAAAAGGTTGGCGGCCAAGGCAAAATAGTCCGCTGAGAAAAGAAAAATCATTTTATTTTTTCCTAATAAGCTGGCCATAGTCTGTCTAAACCTTATCATATCATAGATTATTAAAGCCAACTATATTGTCTGAATTTTCTTGCGGCTAACAAAAAAGCCCCCAAAGGGGACTATTTCTGCTTGGTGGGCGCACAAGGATTCGAACCCTGGACCCCTTCGGTGTAAACGAAGTGCTCTAACCAGCTGAGCTATGCGCCCGCCCGAACCGTGTGGGCGAAAGAGGACTCGAACCTCCACAGCCTTGCGGCCACAAGCCCCTCAAGCTTGCGTGTCTACCAGTTTCACCATTCGCCCTGCTTTAAGACGGTTCCGCCTTGCGGCTTCTTATTTAACAACCTTCTCTTTTAATTTTTTCTTATAGCCGGAACGCAGATAATAGAGCTTGGCGCGCTTCACTTCAGCCGTCTTTTTGATTTCAATCTTAGTAATCGTCGGCAGGTTCAGCGGGAAGATCTTTTCCACACCCACGCCGTCAGAGACCTTGCGGACTGTAATGGTCGCGCCGGTTTCCTTATTGTGCTTGCGGGCGATGATCATCCCTTCAAAATATTGGATGCGCTCTTTTTCTTCTCCCTTAGAGTTAAGTTCTTTAATCTTTTGGAAGATTCTGACGGTCATGCCGGGCTTCAATTCTAATTTGGTTTCTACCATATATTTATAAATTTTATAAACGAGATTGGTAAAATCTCGTTTTAGGCTTTCTTTAGTAGGTTTTTATCTTGTCTAATATTATAATTAATTTTTCCTATTGTCAAGCTGGCCGCTGACGAACACCCAGACAGCCTGAAAAACCTGTGCCTGGTCTATATTAGTCGTATCAAGATAGAAATCATAGTGTTTAGGGTCATAGACATTGATCTGGTAATACTCCTGGTAGCGCCGGGTATCGCTGGCGATCCTCTCCTGGGAACTTTTTAAAACATCCGCCCAGCTATTGAGATTATTCGCCTCATTGCGGTCATTTTTCTGCTGTAAATTGCCAAAAATCCGCCGGGCGCCGGTTTCCGGATCAACATCCAGATAGAGCTTCAAGGACTGGGGGATGAAATGCCAGGAGGTCCGGCCTTCGATAACGAAATTATCCTGTTTTTCGCCCAGTTCTTTCTGATATTCATCAACCTCACGGTCTGTGGCTTGATCTGTTTCCCCTAATTTATTGTATTCCGCCAAACTCAAACCGCGTTTCTTGGCCGCTTCCCGACGCAATCCGCCCATATAATAGCGCGGCCAGCCCAGCTTCTCGGCCAGCATTTTAGCAATCGTGCTCTTGCCTGAGCCTGGCGCGCCACTGATAGAAATAATCATATACCCAGATATTAACATTGAAACTTTCAAAAATCAATAAATTAACTTATAATGATAAAAGAATTGGTCCCTAGGCCATTTTTGCTTTTTATCTTTATCTCTTTCAGCACTCTATGTATCTAGAAAAACTGGAAATCCAGGGTTTTAAATCTTTCGCCAATAAGAACAAACTAATCTTCTCCGGCCTGCTGGACGGGCAGAAGCGGGGCTTAACCGCCATCGTCGGCCCGAACGGCTCAGGCAAGTCCAATGTGGCTGATGCGATCCGCTGGGCCTTGGGTGAACAAAGCCTAAAAATCCTGCGCGGCAAGAAAAGCGAAGATGTAATCTTCTCTGGCTCGGACAAAAAGAACCAGCTCGGCTTAGCCGAGGTTTCTTTGTATCTAAATAATGCCGGCGCCCGGCAAAAGTCCACCTCCTTGCCGGAAAAGATAGACCAGGAAAGCGATCTGGACCAGCTGATCGCTCATTGCCCGGAAATTGTCATTACCCGCCGCGTCTTCCGGAGCGGCGAAAGCGAATATCTATTGAACAACAGCCGCGTCCGCTTAGCCGATGTCCAGATGCTTCTCGCCAAAGCCAATTTCGGCCAGAAAACCTACAGCGTCATCGGCCAAGGACTAGTAGAGAACTTCCTGAATACTTCCGCCGCCGAAAGAAAGGATTTCTTTGACGAAGCCACCGGCGTCAAGCAATTCCAGATTAAAAGAGATGCCGCACTCAACAAGCTGGAAGCCAGCTATGATAATTCCCAGCAAGTGGACATGTTGCTCGCCGAAATTAAGCCCCGCCTCAAGAGTCTGACCCGCCAAGTGGAAAAGCTTCAGCGCCGCAGCCAGCTGGAAACCGACCTGAAGAACAGCCAGCTCCGCTACTACTCCACAATCTGGCAGGAGATAAGCCGGAGACTTAATGATTTCAACCAGCAATATTTAGGTAAAGAGAAAATCAAGCTGGAGCGGGAGAAGAAATTCGCCAAGCTCAATGACGAGCTGAATAAAATCAAGACTACCGACCATAATCAGGCGATTAGCGATCTCCAGCCGCAGCTGCAGAATCTTTTGAATAATAAGAGCAAACTGCAACAGCAACTGGCTAAGATCCAGGCGGAATTGGAGGTCAGCCTGGAATCCCAAGGACAGTTTGACCTTTCCTGGCTAAGCAGCAAACGGGAAGAACTCCGGGGAGAGCTAGATAAGATCGCCGGGGAATCGGCCGCCTGGCTACCAACGCCAAGCAGCGAGCGGCGCTTAGCAGAATTAACAGCCGAAATCAACAAACTAGATGAGGAGCTGTTAGAAACCACCAAGCGCCTGCAAAAAGCCAGCCGAGAATTTGAAAATCAAACTTCACCGGAGTCCCTCAGCGAAGCAATTAACGACCTTATCGCCAATTTCTTGAAACGCTTAGACGAAATCAGCAGAGAAAACGAGGTGACCGTAATTAAGGTTCAGCTCCAAAAAGCTAAAGACGACTTTCAAGATAAACTTAAGAAGCTGCGCCCAGGCACTAATGATGCCGGCCGCTTAGCCGCTATTAAAAAGGACCAAGAAAAGATTATCTCTCTTAACGAAGAAAAGCAGTTATTAACCAACCAGCTCCACGAGATCCGCCTTGAGCTAAGCACCCGCCAGGCTAGGTTGAAGGCTGGCCAAGAAAAAGAAGCGGAAAAGAAAGCTGAGCTGGAAACGATTGATAGGCAACTCCAACAAAAAGCCACTCCGCCGGCAGCCAAGAAAATCAGCGCCGAAAAAGACGATATCGGCCAGCGCCTGACCGCCATAAATCAGGAGATTGCTTCCCTGACTGAAAAAATCAATGAGTTTAACCAGGCTAAGGATCAAGAGAAAGCTTTGATTTTTGAATATCAGCAGAATCTTCAGCGTCTCCAAACGGAAATTACTTCCCTAACAGCCGAGCTGAACGATTTGAAGATCGAAGCCACGCGCCAGGAGACTCGCCTGGAAGATTTAGAGAACAATATCCGAGAAGATGCCTTAGCGCTAGCCGATATCAAAAATCAGCCAGAGGCTAATGAAGAGATAGACTTGAATAAAGTCCATAAAAAAATCAGTGAATTGAAAAGCCAGCTGGAGCAGATCGGCGGAATCGATCCAGAGACGGAAAAAGAATATCAAGAAACCAAGGAGCGCTATGATTTCCTCAGCCGCCAGACGGACGACTTAGACAAAGCGATCAAATCATTAGAAGAAATCATTTATGAATTAGACGCTAACATCAAAGAACGTTTCGACAAAGAATTCCAGGTCATCTCTGAAAAATTCAATGAATACTTTAAAATCCTCTTTAATGGCGGCCAAGCTAAAATAACTAAAATCCTATTAGAGGAAGCCGCCAAAGAACAGCTTAAGAGCGGAACGGCGGCGAATAATGCTGACCAGAAAACCGGCTTAACAGCTACGGAAGTAGCTATCAGCCAGGAAGCGGAAGAAAAAATGCAGAAGATAAAATTCCTAAAAAAGCATAACGCTGTCGGCTTAGCCGGCATTGATATCCAGGCGACGCCGCCCGGCAAGAAAATCCAGTCAGTAGCCATGCTGTCCGGCGGCGAACGCGCTTTGACGGCTATCGCCTTAATCTGTGCGATTATTAGTGCCAATCCCTCCCCCTTTGTTGTCTTAGACGAAGCGGACGCCGCTCTGGATGAAGCTAACTCCGAGCGCCTGGCAAAAATCCTAGACGATTTGTCCAACAAGACGCAGTTTATCGTCATCACCCACAACCGCGCCTCCATGCGTCGCGCCAGCATCCTCTATGGCGTTACCATGGAAACCGACGGCGTCAGCAAGCTCTTAAGTATTAAATTAGAAGAAACCAAAGGCAAATAACTGACTGCTAAGACCTCGCCCCCATTTTATCAAGTCGCCTGCCAGGCGGCTTGATTTTTAAGGGGCGGTTGAATTGGAACTATCGGGCTTTTTTTGATATAATAAAAAGAGCTTTAAAAATAAAACTATGTCTAAAAAAATAAGCCTGCTCCTATTGTTAGCTGTTTTTATTTTAACGACCGGCCTAAGCTGCCAACCTGGCCAGCAAACGGTGACTGAAGAGGCTAAACCAATTACTTTAACCTACTGGCGAGTCTTTGACGGGCCGGATGATTTTGCCGAGATTATCACTAAATACCGCGCTCTCCATCCCTACATCAACATCCAGTACCGCAAACTTCGCTATGAAGAATATGAAGCTGAGTTGCTGAACGCCCTAGCGGAAGACCGCGGTCCGGATATTTTTTCTATACATAATACCTGGCTGAGAAAATATCAGACTAAACTGACACCGTTACCCGAAACAATTTCTATGCCCTTCCTGATAGAAAAAGGGACTATCAAGAAAGAAGTCGTCCAAGAGATGCGCACTACAAAAAGCTTGACGGTCCAGGGATTGAAGGATGCTTTCGTCGATGCCGTAAGCTACGACGTCGTCCTGGATGATAATAAGATATATGGTCTGCCTTTGTCCGTCGATACGCTGGTCATGTTTTATAATAAAGACCTCTTTAACAACGCCGGGGTCAGCCAGATACCAAAATACTGGGATAAAAACTTCATCCAGACAGTCAAGAAGCTTACTCGTCTGAACCAGAAAAAAGAACTGATCCAATCCGGGGCGGCTTTAGGCGGCGGAGCGAATATTGAACGTTTCTCCGATATCCTTTCCGTCCTGATGATGCAGAACGGGGCAGTAATGATGAGCGGCAACCAGGTCCAATTCCCGAATATCCCGGACTTTGCTAAAGAAAGCGGATATAACCCGGGTTTAGAGGCCTTGCGTTTCTACACAGACTTTACTAATCCTCTAAAGGAATCTTATTCTTGGAACAGCGAATTGCCTAATTCCCTGGAAATGTTCATCAGCGGCAATTTAGCCATCATGTTCGGCTACTCCTATCACCTTCCCCTTATCAAAGCCGGGGCACCCAAACTTAATTTTTCTGTAGCCAAACTGCCTCAGATAGACGGCGCCCCGCCGACTAATATAAACTTCGCCAACTACTGGGTAGAAGTCGTCTCTAAAAAAAGCAAAAATCCGGAAGAGGCTTGGGATTTTATCCAATTCATCACGAAGGCTGAACAAGTTGAAACTTATTTGAATAAAACCAAGAAACCGACCGCCCTGCGGGCTCTAGTTGACAAGCAAAAAGAAGATAGCGAGCTCGGGGTCTTTGCCGATCAGGTGCTGACGGCTAAGAGCTGGTATAGAGGAAACAACGCCCCGGCGGCCGAAGAAGCGATTAAGGAAATGATTGACTCGGTTATTAAGAATACCAGCGACAAAATATCGGACATCATGAACCGGGCCGCCGCCAAGATTCAACAGACTATTTATTAAACTATCCGGCCATATGCTTAAAAAAATATTTTTTTCCCTATTCCTAGTCTTGCCTATCCTCGTCTTCTCCTTGAGCTTTAATGCTCAATCAGTTTACGGCCAGGGAATAATCCCGGACGATCAAGGCAGCCATTGCCCTCCCGGCTATAAGGGCAACTGCGGCGACTATGAGTTGAATGATTTTATCGTCTTGGCTGTCAATGTCTCCAAATGGATTCTGGGCATTGTCGGCTCTCTGTCCCTATTAATGTTTATCTATGGCGGCCTGACTTTCCTGATCTCCGCCGGCAGTAGCGACAAGATACAAAAGGCTAAAGATATTTTAGTAGCGGCGGTAATCGGCTTGATTATCGTGTTCGCCAGCTGGCTGATAATCCGCTTCGTCATGCAATCATTGGGCCGCGATTGGAACGGAACAATTATGGCCGCCCTAATTAACCAATGGGTTTAACCCGGCAGCTGTATTTTTAAAAAAGATTAACCTGTTAATTATCTGACTCATGAGCTTCTTCACTCCTAAAAAACTAGCCCCGGACAGCAATTGGGGCGAAGAGCTGCGCCAAGCGCGGCGCTTTAAAAATCTAAAGATTGAAGAAGTCGCTAAAAGGCTACATATCCGGGGAGAATATCTTACTGCCCTGGAAGAGGGGCGCCTGGATCGCTTGCCTGCCGGCTTATATGGAAAAAACTTCTTGAAAGAATATGCCGCTTTTCTGGGGCTGAACGTTGAAGAGAGCTTAAAAAAATTAAGGGGAAGAGCTGACCTAGAAACGGCTCACGACCCTTTTTCCCAAAAGATAATCAAGAAAAAAGAATTTATCGCCTTTCCTAAGATAGTCCGGGGTCTGCTAATCGGCTTGGGCCTGCTAATCTGCTTCCTATACTTAATCTTCTACTTCAAAAAGATCGTCGTCGCCCCCCAGCTAGAAATATACTCGCCCGCCCAGAATATGCTTACTACGGAAACATCTTTGTTGATAAGCGGCCGAGTAGAAAAAGAGGCGGAAGTGAAAATCAACGGCGAGACTGTCCTTAATAACCATAATGGCGTCTTCTCCCAGACTATCAATTTAAAGAAAGGCTTGAATAATATTGTTATTAGCGCTAAAAAGAAATATAGTCGCGAGAAGACCGTCGTCCGGCAGATTCTAGTAGAGTAGCCAGGCTGACCGCCATAAACATTTTAAAATATCATTATATGCCAGAAGCGCAACATTCCCCTTTATTTAACATCCCCGCCATACTCAAAAAATTAGGTTTAGAAGAGAAGCATCAGACCGCTGAACTAGGCTGCGGCAACTTCGGCTTTTTCGTTTTCCCCATGGCGCGATTAGTCGGCCGGAGCGGCCGGGTCTACGCCGTTGACATCCTTAAGCCGACCTTGGAAGAAATAAAGAACCGGGCTATCCGGGAGAACCTACCGCAAATTTTCGTTGTCTGGAGCAATTTAGAAATATTCAAGGCGACTAAGATTGAGACAAACAGCTTGGACAGCGCCCTGCTCGTCAATGTTCTCTATCAATCGGAACGAAAAGTAGAGATGATTAGGGAGGCAGTCCGCCTTCTGAAGCGCGGAGGTAAGCTCCTTATCGTGGAATGGAAGAATGTCTCCCTGCCCCTCGGCCCGGCGCCGGAAAAAAGAGTAAATCTCGACTCTCTAAAAACGGCCGCTCTCCGGCTCGGCTTAGAAGTCAGCCAAGAATTCGAGGCCGGCCCCTATCATTACGGCTTAATTTTAACTAAAATCTAAATGTATGAGTAATCTGCTCACCCTTCATTATTGGTTCAATCTGCGGCCAGAAAGCCTTACCCCTCTGGCTCAAAAACTATTTATCGGCCTGCTCCTCCTGTTTATCGTTCTAGCAATCGTCGTCGGCTTCTTAAAGAAAAAAAGCGGCTTATACCGCGGTTTCTTCAAGAGGTTATACATCTTCTGCTGGGGGAATTTTCTGATTGGACTGTTGTTTTTTTTCTTTAACTACGAACAAGTGCCTTTCTTGGGCGCTCGCTTCTGGCTCGGCCTCTGGATTATAGTCATGCTCGCCTGGCTAGTAATAATCTTAAAGAAATTGAAGACTATCCCAGAACAAAAGAAACAGCGGGAACAGGAAAAAGAGTTGCAGAAATATCTTCCCTAAACTGAATAGAAGACTACATCTCCCATAAAACCCCGGTCAGCCGGGGTTTTATATTTCCCCCTCTTTAAATAAGCTGCCGGCGGCGTAAACGCCGCTGGAAGATTAGCAATTTCCTAATAAACCGATAGCTGTCTTGCAAGGGCTTGATTTTGCTGGCTCTTTTCTCATAGCGGTTCTCCCGCCAGCTGACCGGAATCTCTAAAAGACGATAGCCGCTCCTCTGGGCCAAGATTAAAAGCTCGGTATCAAAGAACCACTGATTATCTTCCAGGCTCGGTTCAATCTTGGCAAAGACTTCCCGCCGCAAGGCTTTGAAGCCGCATTGCAAATCAGAAAAAGCATGCTTTAAAATCAGGCGCGAGAGAAGGTTATAGCCGCGGGAAGTAAGGCTGCGTAGGAAAGAACGATCAGTATCTGACCCAGGCAGGAGACGGGAGCCGAAAACTAAGTCAGCTTGATTGTGCAGGAGGGGTGACAGTAAATCCGCCAGGTTATCTAAGGAAACCGCCAAATCAACATCCATAAACACTAAGATATCGGCCGGGCTAGCCTTGAAACCGGCACGCAAAGCTAAGCCTTTGCCACCTCCCGCTAAAACTAGAGATAGCAACCTGGAATCGCGCATCGCCCAAGACTGAGCGATGGTGGCTGAAGAATCATTAGAGCCGTTAACAATTACTATCACCCGCCAAACAAACGGCCAAGTCCGTCCAATCAGGAATTCTCGCAAGCGCCCTAAATTAACCTCTAGAATCTGCTCCTCGTTCCTCACTGGGATACAGAAATCAACTAACATATATTTATTTTTAATATTAGCTAAATATATAGACTATGGCCGCCAATAAATCATGCTTACCCCATCCTGGAAGACGACTTGCCAATCAGTTGAACTAGCTAAATATTCCCGCAGATAATTCCGCGTCTTTAGCTCCTCATCGCTTATCCTAAATAAGAACCTCTCCCAGGGCCTGGCTCGCAAGGGCCTATCCTGAGCCTCAATCAATATTAATCTAATATCATACTGCCTAATCTTTCCAGCGCCAATATCTGGACGATAGAAATCAACATATTCTTCCAATAAGGTCTGACCGGAATAGGCGACTTGCGGCAAGCGGCCATCGATGAATAATTTCCTCTCCGGGTATACTCGTATCAGAAAGCCGCCCCAATTATAGCTATTAAATATCTTAGCGTCCTCATACTCAGGATTCTGCTTCAAGAAATCTACCGCCCCACAAGGATACTGCCCACAAAAACTAGAGAACGGCTCCTGAACGAATTTAATCTGCCAAGCGGTTACTAAACTGGACAAGCCTAAACACAGGAAAACAAAAATAGCCAGCCAGCGATAGGGCGGTTTCAACGGCCCGATACTGAGCGGCAGGACCGTGGAATAAACTTCTATTAAAAAAACAAAAGAGCTGATAAACAATAGAGGAAAATGCCGGCGGGAAGAGAAGCTGAGAATTAAAAATAAAAGGACGATGCAAAAATCCACTAAATTAAGTTTCCAATACTGCCGGCGCTTCACAAAATATACATAGATTAGTAAAGCAACGACAACCAGGGCGAGATAAAGGAGCTGGCGGTAATTAAAAGGAAAATTCCCCTGGGGCAGCCATTCCTGGATATAGGAAAGATAGAAGGTCCGGCCATAGCCCTGCAAAAAATCATATAAGCCGAGGCGATAGGGCGTTAACAGGGTGGCGATGACGGACAGGCCGGCGAAGCCGGAGAAAACAAAAAATTCTTTCTTCTTTAACAGCCCAGAAAAATCAATCCAAGATAACCTTGCTTCGCCAGGCCACCAGGCCAGAATCTTTTCTAAAATCTTCAAGCCCAACCAGAAAAACAAAACAAACAAGCCGATTAAAAAACTGGCATGCAAGTTGGCCCAGAGGTAGAAAAGGGGCGGCAGAACTAATAGGCTTTTCCAATTCCTGCCTTTGTTGAAATAGTAAAGGGTAATAAAGACAACTAAAAGAAAAAGCCAGGCGATTTCCTGAATCCTGATGCCCGTACTACCAAGGGCGGCGATCAGGCCCAAAAGCTGGAAGATGGTAATATAGGCGAGTAGTCCTTTTTTCTTAATCCTCTCCCGAGTAAACCAATTAAGAACGACTAAGGTGATAATGATCAACAGGGCAAAAATCAGGGATAACGCCAAATAGCCCTGAGCAGAATAGACCTGGTAGATCAGCCAGTTGCTCAGCCATTCATGGTCAACCCAGTTCCCCTGGAAAGTATAATTAAAATGATTATCGCTTGGCACTTGTTGGCTCAGAGCAATTTCCTGGCCGACTTGTAAATGCCAGCCGAAATCCGGATCTAAGTAGCTGAAAGACCCCTTCAAGGCCAGCAGGGTTAAAAAAATATAAAAAAATACCCAAAAAATGGGGGCAAACCGCAAATTTTCCAATCTCTTAAACATAGACTAAATCCCGGAAAGATTAAACAAATTACCTTTTTATTCTAACATACCCCTTTTTATTTGTCTTGTTTAAAACAATATGCTAAAATTAAAGATATTAAAGAAAATTTATCAACAAAAAGAAGGGGGGTGAAAATATGAAAAAATTATCCAAACACTTAATTTCTTTGGCTATTGTCGCCTTTTTAGTTTTGCCTTTGCTGGCCATGCCTGCCTCAGCGCAAACTGTAATACAAAATGGCATCACCGGACTCGACACCAACCTTCAGGGCAGCGGTTTAGCAAAAGCTGATCCTAAGGCGGTTACAGCTAGAATCATCAACCTAGCTCTTTCCTTTTTAGCGTTGATTGCCTTAGTTATCATCTTGATTGGCGGTTTCAAATGGATGACCGCTGGTGGTAATGAAGACAAAGTTGGTGAAGCTAAGAAATTGCTCGGCGCCGGCATCATCGGTTTAGTAATCGTTCTTGCGGCCTGGGCCATCGCCAGTTGGGCTGTCGGAACCATTTCTAACCAGATAGGAGGAACCGGGACACTATAGCCCTTTAATCTTACTGAAATAGTCTAAAATTGGGGTACCCCAAAATATGTGATTCTCATTTCTAATGGGAATCACTGACCTAAATACAAGCTCGGCTTGTGCTTAGGTCAGTGAAAGCTTTTACTAAGGTAAGCTCCTCCTTATTCGCCCAGCCTCTTAAATCTATGAAGAAAAAAATCATCTTTGGCTTATTACTTAGCTTCTTCTCAATCTCGCTGGTCGCGGTTGCTCCAATCTCGGTTATAGCGGCGGAAATCAGCGGCAACCCCCTGGAGGGCCTGAACCAGACCGCTGGCAATATTGATGCCTTCAAAGAGCAGACTAATAATACTGATGCTTACTATAAAACCTTCCTTTCAGTTAAAGCCGGCCAAGCTATCGGCTTGGTTTTATCTTTTATCGGCGTTCTTTTCCTTGTCTTAATGATCTACGCTGGGATTACCTGGATGACCTCCCAGGGCAATGAGCAGAAGATTTCCAAGGCTAAATCCCTGATAATGGACTCCATCATCGGCATCATCATCGTTTTTGCCGCCTATGTCCTGACAACTTTCTTGGGCGGGGAAATATTGAAATAATTTATAAGAAAATAACCATGCCCCAGGGCTTGTTAAAAATAAGATTCCTCCTCCTCTCCGGCCTGCTGACTTTAATAGTTTCTGCCGGCCTTTTTAATTACGCTTCAGCCCAGAGCGACAATGATTCCTATGACTTCCTGGCAGACAGCGGCTTGAAGAACTCTGGCCAAGCGGCCGGTTATGATACCGTTAACCCGCCGACCGTTGATGAGCTAATCGGCAATATTATTTTAACCGCCTTAAGCCTCTTGGGAGTGATCTTCTTCATCCTGATTATCTACGGCGGCTTCACTTGGATGACTGCCCATGGCAACGAAGATAAGGTTAAAACAGCCAATAAGATCATCATGTCTTCCTTGATGGGCTTAATTATTACCCTAGCCGCCTACGGCCTCAGCTTTTTCTTGATAGAAGCTTTCTGGAAATAGTCTCTCTCAGCCTTAGCCTATGAAAAAAATAATTTTTACTATCTTCACCCTCGCTCTGCTCGTTATTGCCTTTAACGCTATCCAGCCGGTTAAGGCCGACCTATTGACCAACGAAGCGAAGACTCGTTTTACCGACGAGACCAGGGCGGTGGCTATTGACGCTGAATACGAAGTAGGCGCTGATGTCCAGCTGGAAACAGTCATCGGCCAGGCCATCCGTTTAGCCCTCTCTGTCTTAGGGATTATCTTTATCACCCTGATGTTCCTGACGGGCAATGACTGGATGCAGGCCGCTGGCAATGAAGAAAAGGTCAGGCTGGCTAAATCCCGCATTCAATCGCTCTTAATCGGCTTAGTGGTTGTCTTAGTCGCCTTTGCTTTGAGCTACGGCTTCTCAGGGTTATTAGGGTCTTTAATTAAGTAATATAGGTAAAAATATGATAAAAACCTTTAAAACTACTATCCTTTATCTCTTATTCCTTCTGATTGTTGCCTTGCCCGCTGCCGCCTTAGCTCAAGATTCTAATAAGTCCTTGGTTGGCCGTCTCAGGGTAGTTGGAGATTATGCCGGCTATAATACTGACCAGAGCGTCGCCTCCACGCCCCAGATTGTCGGTATAATTATTGGTGCCTTCTTAGCTTTCTTAGGTATTGTTTTTATAATCTTAACAGTCGTCGCCGGCTTCAGTTGGATGACGGCGGGTGGGAATGAAGAAAAGGTCAAGAAAGCGACAACGACCATCAAGAACGCCCTAATTGGCTTGATAGTTTCCCTGTCCGCCTGGTCGCTTTGGAACTTCATCTTCAAGCGGCTCATCGGCCTATAATCAAATAACCTAGACTAAAAAATATGTTTAAAAAGATATTTACCGTTATTGCCCTGATCGCCTGCTTAAACTTAGCCGTGGCCCTGCCTGTCTCTGCTCAGATTTTAAATGTGAATACGCCGGTTGATGCCCTGGCTGACAAGACTGCCCAAAGAGCGGGCTTCAACGACCTGGAAATCGGCGTCCTAGTCGCCTATATAATCCAGATTGTCCTCGGACTGCTGGCGGTTATCTTCTTGGTCTTGATGATCTACGCTGGCTTCAACTGGATGACAGCACGCGGCAATGAAGAAAAGGTTACGAAATCATTAGCCACTATCCGCATGGCGATCATCGGCCTGATTATCGTCCTGGGCGCCTATGCTATCACCTACTTCATCTTCCGCTACCTGCCCTTCAGCAGTGGTTCGGTACAGCCCAGCCCGATTATTAGATAATCTAGACTGATAGTTTATATAAATTAAAAGGACCTCCCCAGGGAAGTCCTTTTTGTAATACTTTTTTTCAATTTTTCCGATTAGCCGGCATAAAAGCATAGCCGAAGCATTTCTTTTCGAAAAGCTCCTTTACTGTTCCATCGACTATTAGGCAGTCCGCCGGCCAGAGTTTTTTGCCATTGAGCAGTGTAGTAACCGCATAACGACCGGGGAGCAGATAAGTAGTATCTGTGCTTTCTCCACTCATAGTCACGGAAGTTTTGTCGCCGCCGTCTAGCGGACAGAAATCGAAGGTAACCACATTTTGGTTATCATTTTGTAAAAGAATTAGATAGCCAGCGTCACTTACGCCTAATGCTGGGTCCACTGCTCCGAGATTGTTTTCAATCTTGGATAAGACTAATTCGCCACGACGGACAACAAATCCCCTTTGCCGGCGATTCAGCGTTCTCTGGCCAATTTCCTTGGGCGGATTTTCATCGGTCGTAACCGATGTAAAGATCTTGTCGTAATCAGCTTGGAGCTGATCAAGCTTTACATCAATCTGACCAATCTGCCAATTCAGCAAATCATTGTTGCCGGCCTTGGCAGCTTTCTTTTGATAAATCTCCAGAAGAGCTTTTTTTTGATCAATCCGCTTTTCCAGGTTGTTCGCCTGGGTAATGTCGTTAGTTGATTCTAAGGAGTCAATCTGCGCCTGCAGGGTCGTAATCTGGACAGCGTAATCGGGTTTGATCTTGCTTTCCAGTTTAGCCCGCTCAACTTTGAGCTGGCTCATCTCCCGGTCTAACCAGGACAGCTGATTGCGCTGCTGCTTAGTCTGGGCAGCGGCAGGGATACTAATAGCGATCGCCAAGGCGATCATAGATACGGATAATAACTTGCGTGTTTTCATTTCAAATTATGTTTTTATGTTTAACTTTATTTTTAAAGAGCTGGCGATAATTGAGCATGAATTATGTCTTTTCTAGGCAATATTCTCCTCAATTATCTAAGATATTATATCATTTTTAATATTATTTGTCAATAACTTATCCCCACAGCTACCATTGACTTTTTTAGTGCCATCTGCTATAACATAAGGTCAAGAAAATCCCTGCTTTAATAATCTTTATATCATTATAGTAGGGATTTTTATTTTGGCTAATATAAAACAATTTATGAAAACACTAACTAAAATTAGCGAAGAAATTGTACCTCTGAGCGGCAAGCAGCATATTGTCCTATTAATCATTATTGCCTGCGCTTTTCAGTTTATCCTATTTTATGCCCCGGCTTTAGCCGATGAGGCCGCCAAAAAGTCTAATTTGGCTACTAATAGCCAAACCGTCTCTCAGGAGCTTATTGAGGTCCTAAGCGCTACTCAGGAGCCGGCTGAGGCTACACAGGCTATTAAAACCAGTACTCCTGCTAACCGCCTACCGGAAATCCCGGATCGGAAGATAGAAATTGTCCGGGAGAGCTCCCATACCATTACCGCCTATAACTCTGAAGCGGCTCAGACCGATGCTTCGCCCTGTATCACAGCCAACAACTTCAATGTCTGCCAGCACGGCCAAGAAGATACGATTGCGGCCAACTTCCTGCCTTTCGGCACCAAGGTGATGATTCCGGAACTATTTGGGGATCGGGTATTCGTCGTCCGCGACCGGATGAATAAACGGCATACCAGCCGGGTAGATGTCTGGATGAAGGATCGCCAGGCCGCCTTGAAGTTTGGCGTCAAGGTTGCTAAGATCCAAGTCATTGAATAAATAATTTTTAATTTAAATAGCAAAACACCACGCTTAACCGCGTGGTGTTTTTGTTTAAACAAATTAAGGGCTGGCTGATTTAGAAAAACAGGCTTAATATCCCCCGGCCGCGTTTTAATTGTTTTTCCTTCTGAGCAATCCGCATCGTTGTTGGAATAACCGTATCGGGGTTCAAGGAGATGCTATCGATCTTCTGTTCTACCAAGAACTCGGCGAAATCCGGAAAATCGCTCGGGCCTTGGCCGCAGATGCCGACCTTACGCTTGCGTTTCTTGGCCGCGGCAATCAAATTCTTGATTAAAATCTTAACGGCCTCATTCTTTTCGTTGAACACACCGGCAATTTCTAAGGTGCCGCCGGAATCGCGATCAATACCAAGAGCCAGCTGAGTCAAATCATTGGAACCGATAGAGAAGCCGTCAAATATCTGAGCAAACTTATCGGCCAAAATTATATTAGCCGGAATCTCGGCCATGACATAAATCTCTAAGCCGTTCTGGCCGCGCTTCAAGCCGTTTTCTGCTAAGATATTCTGGACTTTCCGGCCCTCTTCTACGGTCCGACAGAAAGGCACCATAATCTTCAGATTCTTTAAGCCCATTTGCTCCCGGACTTTCTTAATAGCCTGGCATTCCAACTTAAAGGCCGGCAGGAATTTCGGGGAGTAGTAGCGGCTAGCACCGCGCCAGCCGATCATCGGATTAGACTCCTCGGGCTCATAGGCTCGGCCGCCAATCAAGTTAGCATATTCATTAGTCTTAAAATCGCTTAGGCGGACAATCACATCCTTGGGATAGAAGGCGGCCGTAATCATAGCAATACCCTGAGCGAGGCGGTCCACGAAATACTGGGTTTTGTCCTGATAACCAACGGTCAGCTTCTCAATCTGCTTCTTTAGCGCCGCGTCTTTCAGTTGGCGGTAGTTTATCAGGGCTAGCGGATGAATCTTAATATAATTGTTGATGATAAACTCCAAACGCGCCAAGCCGACGCCATCATTAGGGACAAAAGAGTTTAAGAAAGCTAAGTCTGGCTCAGCGACATTCAACATAATCTTGGTTTGCGGTTTTTTTAGATCCTTGATGTTAGTCTTCTCTATCTTGAAGGGAAGCTTGCCCTCATAAACGAAGCCTTCTTCGCCTTCAGCGCAACTGACCGTCACTGCCTGGCCGGTTTTAATCTTGGCCGAAGCTCGATCAGCGCCGACGACGCAGGGAATTCCTAACTCACGAGAGACAATCGCCGCATGGCAGGTTCGTCCGCCTTTGTCAGTAACAATAGCCGAAGCAATCTTCATAATCGGCTCCCAATCCGGATCAGTCATGTCGGTGACGAGCACCTGTCCCGCCTTAAAGCTATGAATATCCTTAACGCCCATAATCCGATTAGCTATCCCCGCGCCGATCTTATTGCCGACGCTCTGGCCGGAAACAATCACTTTTCCGCGGCGGGTCAGCCTATATCGCTCCAGAACCCGCCAATCCTTAACGCTTTCCACGGTTTCCGGACGAGCCTGGATAATATAGAGCTCATTGGTCCGGCCGTCTAAGGCCCATTCAATATCCATCGGCCGCTTATAGTGCTCCTCAATAAGCATCGCCCATTTAGCTAACTGCAGAACTTGGCGATCCGAGATAGACGGTTTCAGGCGATCGGCCGGAGAAACTGGAACGTTCTTAACCGGCTGGCGGCCTTTCAAGTCATAGACCATCTTAATCGCCTTTTGGCCGATGGCGCGGGAAATAATCGCCTGCGTCGGCTTAAAGACATAATACTCATCCGGATTAACTCGTCCCTGAACCATATTCTCGCCCAAGCCATAGATAGAGTTTATTAAAACGGCATTCTTAAAACCGGACTCAGTATCAATCGTGAACATCACGCCAGATGAGCCCAGATCAGCCCGAACCATCTTTTGAACGCCGACGGAAAGAGCGATAGAGAAATGGTCGAATTTCTTATCTACCCGATAGGAAATCGCCCGGTTGGTGAACAGCGAGGCGACGCATTTTTTTACAGCTGACAATAAATCGGGCTCGCCAGTGATGTTTAAAAAAGTTTCCTGCTGGCCGGCAAAAGAAGCATCAGGCAAGTCTTCCGCTGTCGCGCTAGATCGGACGGCCACATCAACGTTTTTAGTTTTGTAGGCAGCGGATAATTTCTGATAGGCCTCGCGAATAGCTTTGGTGAATTCCGGCGTGAAGTCGGCTTCAATGATAATTTTTCTAATCTCGGCGCCGCGCTTCATGAGATCGCGGACATTATGAGTATCCAAGCCCTTGAGAATCTCCTGAATTCGTTTTTTCAAACCAGTTGATTCCAAAAAATTTCTATAGGCCCAGGCCGTCGTAGCGAAACCGTTCGGCACTTTCAAGCCCTTCTTAGTCAGCTGGCCGTACATTTCGCCCAAAGAAGCGTTCTTCCCGCCTACTTGAGGCACGTCTTTGATGGATAGTTCCTTAAAAAACTTAATAAACTTGTTGCTGGACATAATGATTATTAAAAAAATATTTATTCTAATTTTATGTATCCATTATAACACATTCTTTACTTTATAAAAATAATTGTTTAAGATAAAAACAAGCGGACGTGGCGAAACTGGTAGACGCACTTGGCTTAGGACCAAGCGGGGCGACCCTTGAGAGTTCGAGTCTCTCCGTCCGCACCACTTTAAAGAAACCCTATTTTAAAAAAACAAATCTCTCTCGGATTTGTTTTTTGTTATTAGACTATTAATCATATAAAGAATCATTTGCCTAGTCCTCGGGATACTTGCTAAAATAGTAATATGATTAACTTTCTCCATACTTTTCAGCCTAGCGCGATTCTCTGGTCCTGGGGGCCGATCAATCTCTATTGGTACGGCTTATTTATCGTTCTCGGGATGTTAGCCGCCCTATTCGTTTCCCTTAAATTAGCTAAGCGCTATGCGATAGACGCTGAAGCAGTCTTTGATTTGGCTTTCTGGCTGATTGTCGGCGGTCTGGCCGGGGCCCGTCTGTACGATGTCGGCTTGAACCTGCCATATTATCTAGACTATCCCGGACAGATCTTCGCTGTCTGGCAAGGGGGTCTAGCGATTCACGGCGGCCTGATTGCCGGATTGATAGTCATCGGAATATTCAGCCGCCTAAAGAAGATTAATTTTTGGAAATTAAGCGCCCTGTTCGCCCCGGGCTTGGCCCTCGCCCAGGCGATTGGCCGCTGGGGCAATTATTTTAACCAGGAAATCTTCGGCCAACCGACTACGCTAGCTTGGGGCATACCGATTACTTTGGCCAACCGCCCCCTAGCCTATCAGAACTATACCTATTTCCAGCCGGCTTTCTTATATGAAAGCCTGGGCTGCCTGCTGATCTTTATTATCCTATTAACCGTCAATCTCCGGGCTGCCCAGAGAGGCAAACTCAGAGATAATTTTTACGTTTGGTCAGTCGGTCTTTATATGATACTATACTCTATATTGAGGTTTAGCCTGGAATTCATCCGTCTAGACTACACCCCAAGTTTCCTAGGGCTGCGCTGGCCGCAAGTTATCAGCTTGATTATAATTGTCCTGACGGTTTCAGTACTAAGCCGACTGGCTTATATCAAAAGACCCCTGGATATTAACTAAAATATACTCCCATGCTTTTTACGCTAAATTCCTTCGTCAATAAAAAAAATCGCTGGCGCTTAGCGGTTCTCTATGTCTTGGGCTTGGTTTTAGCAATCTCGGCCGCCCTGCCCGCCTATATCCAATCTAATTTCCTAAACCAATTCGTCAGCCTGAAAACGGTCAGCGCCTTTTTCATGATCGCTAATATTTTGACGGTGGCGGCGATTATCGTTTTCCCGAGTTTTATAAAAAAATTCACTAACTACTTCTCGGCGAAAATCATCCTCATTATATACGCCGCCGCCCTGCTCGGCCTGACTATCACTACCGAGCCGATCTTAGCTTTCTTTTCAATCATTCTCCTCAGCGTCTCCTCTAATCTTATCTGGATAAACATGGATGTCTTGGTAGAGAGCTGCTCCAGCGACTATGCCACTGGCCGGATCCGTACCATCTACTTCACTTTCATCAACTTTGGCTGGATTTTAGCACCTTCGCTGTCCAGCTATTTGATAAAGCGCGGCGATTACCCCTTGGCCTTTTGGGTATCGGCCTGTTTGGTCCTACCCGCCTTCTTGATTTTCCTTTTCCAGGCGCGGCATCTGCAAGACCGGGTTGATTACAAGGGCCTCTCCTTGCTTCCCGCCTTGAAGAACATGTGGCGCCTGAAAAATTTGCGCGGCATCTTCTTTATTGCCCTGCTCCTCAATATCTTCTACAGCGCGGCCGTCGTCTATATGCCGATTTATCTGTACCATAATATCGGCCTGGGCTGGGGCTCCTTAGGTCTAATCTTCTCGTTCATGCTCGTCCCCTTCTTGCTAATAGAAATACCAGCTGGCATCTTAGCGGATAAATATTGGGGAGAAAAAGAACTCTTAGGCGCCGGCCTAACTATAGTGGCCATCGCCCTTTTCCTATTCTTCTATATAAAATCGCCTCTTCCGCTGGTCTGGGCTCTCATCCTATTCCTCAGCCGCATCGGCGCTGCTTTAGTAGAGGCTATGCGAGAAACATATTTCTTTAAGATTATTGACGCCAAAGATATCAGCTATATTAACATCTTCCGGACCACCGCCCCGCTCGGCTATATTATCGGCCCGGGACTGGCCATCCTGATTACTCTGATCTGGCCCTTAAATTACCTGTTCCTCTGCCTATCCATCCTAATGCTTATCGGCTTAGCCAGCCTAACCCTGATGAAAGACACTAAGTAATTGACGAGTGGCGGAATATTCTATAAGATAAACCAATCTGGCGGCTTGTCCGCCTAGTTCGCGGGCATCGTATAATGGTTATTATATCAGCCTTCCAAGCTGAGGATGGCGGTTCGATTCCGCTTGCCCGCTCATAAAACAGAAGCAGCTCGTCAGGGCTGTTTTTGTTTAAATAAAAAGCCTACAGTAAAGTTCTGCAAGCTTTTGTTTTTAATACAACTAATGTAAGTAGAGCGGCCAACTCCAAAATATTAATGGAGAGGCTCCAAAACTGGAATTGCCGAAAAGAAATCGCCAAAGCAAGGGGAGAATCAGGGACATAATAAAGAGAGCAATGGTAAAGCACCAAGGAAGACAGCCAAAAAAGAAATCCTTAAGATTCTTTTGCGGTGTTTGCTTAATATCAAATTCTCTCAAGCTGAAACATGTTTGATTTCCATCTTTCTGGGTGTTATAAGTTGTTGGATCGACTAGAATATCAAATGTGCCCCATTTCTCATTTCTAACGATTAAATACAAAGAATGGTTACGACCAACCTGATGGCTCATCACCGTAACCGGCACATCCCTAAAACGCATATAATCATCAGTTTTTTTGTAGTATCTCGAGAACGCAAGTGATATCAGGAAAAGACCTATTATAACTAAATGCACTTTGCCACACTCAGAGCGGAAATAACCAGTTTTTTGTTTTTTAGTTTCCATTTTTACCTCCTATTTAAATTGTTAAACAACTTTTGCCTTTTTAATAATTCATCAATCGATGAATATTACAGTATATCCTAACAGTAATAATAGTCAATAATCTTGACAATAATATCAATAATATTGACAAAATTGTTTAAAATAAGATAAAATATTAGTACATTTAGTAGTCGGAAATTTACGTCAATAATATGAAAATAGAAAAAGCTCTGGGAAGGGCTGGATTAAACGATAAACAAACAAAAGTCTATTTAGCCTGTTTAGAGTTAGGCGCATCCTCAGTCAAAAAAATAAGCCAAAAAGCTGGTCTAATTAGAACAACGGTCTATGAAATTTTAGAAGGTCTAAAACAGAAAGGATTTGTTAATACCTTTCTAAATAAGACTGTTAGATATTATAGCGCGGAAGAGCCCGAGCAAATTATTCGTTTAGCTGAAAATAATATTGAAGCTTTAAAGAATGTTTTGCCAGAACTTAGAGCCTTAGGGGGCGAAGCAAAACAACGGCCGGCTGTTAGGTTTTATCAAGGCAGAGAAGGTATCAAACTAATTATGGAGGAAATATTAAAGGAGGCCAAAGAGCTAATTAGCTTTGGTAGCGCTGACGACTTATTTAGAGAAATGGGGGAATATCAGCAAATATTTGTTAAAAGAAGGGTTGAAAATAAAATTCCTTTAAGGGTAATCTTAAGAGATACGCCCAAAGCAAGAGAAAGAAAGAATTTGGAGATACAACAACTCCGTCAAGTTAGATTGCTCTCAACGGAGACGGATTTTAATGGTTTAATATTCATTTGGGGTAATAAAATCGCCATGTTTTCGTTCAAGAATGATCTAGTCGGAGTAGTTATAGAAAGCAAGATTTTGGCGGAAACAGAGAGGGGCTTACTCAATGGCTTGTGGGATAAAATTTATAACTAATCTGTAAAAGAGGCTGTCTAAGATAAAACAGGTGGGGATGCCTGTTTTTAATTAGAGATGAATAGATCACTATAGAGCAAATTTTATTACATTATGCCAGATTGGGGGTATAAAAAAGAGAGCGTTAGTTTATCTAAGCTCTCTAAATTATCATTACCTTTCTCATCTAATCAAACAAAAAGCGTAAAAACATAATGAAAGAGACGGGGCATACGCACAATAGCACGAAAAAGGGGAAACCAACTATAAATGGCGGGGGCGTTCCGATAGGGAGAGGGCTAATACAAAATTTATGTATAAGCAATAAGCCCAGGCCAGAAAAAAGAAAAACGTAGAAAAAAATACCTGCTAATTTTTTCATTTTAATATTTTTAAGTTATTACTACCCATTTTAATGATCTGACTACATTATATCATATAATACTATATTTGTCAATAATTAGACAATAACTAACCTAAAATTAGCCTATAATTGACTATTATCAGCTATTACTCTAAAAAAATAAGCCGACTAGCCAAAGCAGCCTATACGGGCTGTTTTTGTATATTTATGATGCTATAATAGAAGTATGAAAAAAATAATCGACCAGGCCAAAGAATTGGCTATTAATGAAATAAAAAAATTTGGAGTTCCTAAAATGGAACATTTCGTCTTAGCTAATGAAAAGGGTCAACAGTTAGCTACAACTTTGGATGTCGACCGAGATATAGTTTTACTTGGGACCATTTTGATGGATTTAAAAATTGGTCAATGTCTTAAAGAGAGCCGACTACAAGACCATATGAAAGAAAGCTCTGCGGCGGCCCAAGAGTTCTTAGAAAAATTTAACCTAGGGGGAGATGTTCTAAAAAAAATAATTAGTTGTATAGAGTCTCATCACGGAGCGAAACCATATTTTTGCAAAGAAGCAGAAATCTGCGCTAATGCTGACTGTTACCGATTTTTGAGCCCAGAGGGATTCTTCCATGGTTTACTAATATTCGGCAGAAGGTTTTCTAACCTTGACGATAGCCTAGCATCCTTAGAAGAGAAGCTCGAAGAAAAACATAAAATTCTATCCCTAGACATTTGCAAACAGGAGTTAGTGGATTACTATATAAATTTCAAAAATTTAATCCAAAAGGCTAAACGAAATTAGCTGAGAAATCTCAGATACGCAACGGACTAGTAAAAATCATCTTCTATGACCTATCTCTTCTCTATCCAAGGAGAGGGCCGTGGCCACTTGACCCAGGCCTTGGCTCTTAAAGAAAAATTAGAATCTCGCCAGCATCAGGTGGCGGCGGTAATCGTCAGCTCTTCTAAAGAGTTGCCGAGTTTTTTTAAAGAAGGGATTGGCTGTCCGGTCTATACTCTTCCGGGACCGAAGTTTGCGGTTGATAAGAAGAACCAGGGGATTAAGATTGGAAAAAGCGCCTGGCTGGCCTTCTGTCATCTGCCTCTTTATTGGCAATCTCTTAAGAAGACGCGCGCTATTATTAAGGAATATAGTCCGGATGTTTTAGTTAGTTTCTATGAGCCTCTTCTCAGCAGCTACTGCCGCCTTTACCGCGCTAGACGGCCGCTGGCTTGTATCGGCCACCAGTATTTTGTCAGCCATCCGGCAAGCCGCTGGCCGCGCCTTGGTTATTTTACTAAATTAGCCTTCCTTTTCTATAACTGGCTCACCGCTGGACCTGCCTCTCTAAGAATTGCTCTATCTTTTACTAATAGCCCGGACGTGCTTAAGAAGAAACTGTTTATCTGCCCGCCGCTTATCCGGACAGCTATTAAGAACCGGCCTATGACCCACGCCCCCTTTATTCTCATTTATCTGCTTAATGCTGGCTATAGCGCTGAGATAATAGGCTGGTGCCAGACACATCCAGAAAGCCGAGTAGAGGCTTTCTGGGACAAGCCTGAACCGGCCCATTTCGGAAACAATCTTGTCTTTTATCCGCTCAGCGGTCAGAAATTCATTGACCGCTTGGCGGCCTGCCGGACTTATGTCAGCACGGCCGGCTTTGATTCTATCGCTGAGGCCGCCTACTTGCAGAAAAACATTGTCATGATCCCGACTAAGAATCATTTTGAGCAGAAATATAACGCGGCCGATGCCGGCCGAGCCGGTCTCGCCCAACAGGCTGGAGAATTTACCAGCTCTCTGCTGATAGCCGAGCAACAAAAAAACCCATCCCCTAAGGCAACGCGCCTTTTCCGGGAATGGGTTGATAATTATGATAATAAAATCGTTGATCTATTAGAGAAACTGGCTGACAGAAAATGATTCTCTATTTCCTATTGAACAATCCGGCGGCAATCCACCAATACTCGGGATTGCCGTATTTTTTTTGCCAATACCACCACTCCACGCCCCAGAGATAGGACTGCTTAAAATCTAAGTTAATCGCATATTGCAGATTGGCCCGGAACTGCCTAACACTCATCGTCTTATTAATCTGCCAGGTGCTTAGATAGGTCATGTTTCCTTTTGGTACCCAGGGCTCAGCCTGGAGTTCTAAAAGCATCACCCGGTCATTATCCAGGCCGGCGGCTTTGGCTTTCAGTCGGTAATAGGAGATGGGGAAAGGATATTTTACATAGCCGAACCAGCTGTTATAGACAACACGGTATAGGGTACTGCCAAAGATATCGCCGATTTTGGCTTCCTTGCGCCAGCGGCTCAGTTCGCCGGAGCCGGTTATGATAATCGGGCGGCTGTCCAAAGAATGGGCTAATTCAAATTCCTGTTTCAAGAAATCAACGTCTAAGGGCGGACAGACGCCGAAGGTGGACAGAAAGGGCTCGTTTTCTACTTGCCAATAGACAATGCTATCCCGATCGCGGTAGTGCTCCATAATCTGGCGGATTTCCGTCAGAGTAGACACCCGGGCGCCAATTTCGCTCTTATAGTTCAGCCAGGCCGGACTATGGCATTCCGGCCAACGTGGCACGCGGCGCCCCATGCTGATGATAAACTTCGCGCCGCGCTTCTCCCCCTCGCTAATCAAATAATCATAGCTAGTAAAATCAAAGCTGCCTTCTTGCTTCTCAATTTCATCCCAATAGACCGGCAGGCGGATATATTTTACCTGCAACTCATCCAGCATCGCGGTATAGACCTCTTTCCAATCCAGGCCTAATTCTTTGCAGAACTTAGTGGAGAAAGTAACGCCAAAAAAATCCGGGCGCGACTGCAAATCTATCTTAGCCGGATAATAGTTAGCCCATTTAAAGACCCAGATGATTAAGATTAAAATTGCTAAAACAATTAAGTACCACATTTTAGAGCGTAAAAAAATTATTAATTTGCTGCTCCCTGCCGGGCTCTTCTTAGATTTGAAGTTAAGCATAGTTGGCGAATATTAAAAAGTGATGAAATAGAGGCCCAAACCGATAGCCAGAACAGCGGCGGATTTTTGCAAAACCATCCGCCAGGAAAAAGTTTCTTTCAAGAGACGGGGAGAGAGGATTGCCAAGACAGCGCTGATTATCAGCAGGAAAGCATATTGAACGCCCTGAAGGGCGTTGACTAGAGCAACCGACCCCAAGAAGACCGCATAGTTCTGTAGGATAAAGCCGACCGACCCTAAAGCCTGATTAGAAATCACCAGCACTTTATTCTTATTGGGATTAGATCTCTTAAAATTCCCTAAGATCGCCTGGCGGTTTTTCCGGCTAATCAAAAAAGACAAGACAAATAACCCCGCCCCTAGGCGCGTCCAGATGAAAGCGCTCCCGAAAGGCTGGCTGCTATAGGCATATTTCGTGGCAATAAAATAAAGGGAGTAGGCGAGGGCCGAAAAAAGGGCGATTAACAGGCCGCCGCGCGCCTTGGTCTCAGGGCGCAGGCGCAATCTATGAAAAACTCGAGCTAAATAACTGCGCGATAAAGGCAGGAAAGCAATTAAGAAAACACCAATTAACAGGGCAACAATTCCAAGCCACTGATTAATGCTGAACTGCTCCTTGAAGAACAGGATGGAAAATATGATAGAAAAAACTGGCGTAATGCCGCCGATAAAAACTAGGATTCGAGAAGCTTCGCCGCGCCGCAGAGCTTCATACAGAAGCCATAGGGCTACAGCGAAAACTGCGCCGCTCACTAGATTGTAAGCAAAAAGCAACCCGCCTGGCCAAACCAGATACCAGGGCGCAACGACAAAGACGATTAGGCCGAGAATGCAGGCAATGAAGGCGTAGGCCTGGCTGTTCTTCAAGACGTTGTCCACTAAAAACTTATCCAATAAATTGGCAACAGCTAAAAGTAAATAAGCGGAAATAGCGACGAGCACCCAAGACATAAAAATTATTTTTTAACGACAGCTCTTTCAATATTATAAGCCCCGTTAGCCTCCGCCCCTAAAAACCCAGCTAAAGCGGCTCGGGCTAAGCGGCCAGACTGGAGGAGGTCGGGAAGCCACTCATCAACATATTGCGGTGCCGGGCTATCCAGGCCAGCCCCGACGGATAACAGCCACTCGCGGTTAAAATCTTCTTGAGAGCCGACTGGGGTAGAAATAATAATCGGCAGGCCCAAGGCACAATAGAAAGACAATTCGGACGGCTTAGTCCAAAGAATATCCGTACTATGCAAACATTGATTAAACTTTTTAAAATATTCTATCTTATCCGGAGCAAAAATGACCTGCGCCGCCGGATTATTTTCCAAGCCGGCCTGCTTAATGGCCGCTTTAAAATAGGCGGCCACTTCCGAGCGATTACCGGCTACCAGGTTCAGCCTAATCCGACCAGCTCTGATTGATTCAGCTAATTTGCCAAGCAGAAGGGCGCCGACTTCCTTTTGGGCACCGGCGCCGCCGACTGCGAAGGTAATCGTTACGGCCGGAGCTTCTTTGCCAGCCGAGGAACTTAACTGCAAGGAATCCAGTAACTCCTTTTCGCTATTTCTAAAGCTGGCGCTTGGATCCAGCGCTATTAAACGGCGAGCGACATCTGACTTAAGGACTTCTTTGTCCGCCCCAATATTTTCCAATGGCAAAGGAAAGCCGGTGACTAAAATATTCTCCGGTTTGACGCCGTACATTAGAAACCTGGTTTTCACTTTCTCGCTCGGTACTAAAAACTTAGTCCGGCTATCTTGCGGCTTAAGCGGCGCCCAGGCGCGGGAAGCATCCGTGTCGCAGATAATACAATAAATATCACCTTGATAATTATGATATTCCGCCATGTAAGCGGCCACGAAAAAAGTCGTCACAAAAGGCCGGCCGGTAGTATTGAGCTTGTCAATCAAGTCTTTCCCCAGACCCTTCTTAATGAATCTAAAAAAATATTTTTGCTGGGTAGTTGGGGCGGACAAATCACGGTAGGGATAGAAAGGCTGGATCTTCTGGAAAGAATCCATGATTGCGAACACCAACCCGCCGAGCAAGGGGATTTTCTTAAAACGGGAGATCCGCTCATAAGAGCGCAGACTGTTAACCCAATATTTCTTTTCCCATTCCGGTATGCCGGGATAATCATTGATGGTGATAATCTCGCCGTCGCTCAGCCCTAAAAGAGGATAGGCGGCGCGCTGGTGGCCGTAACCCATGTCGGCCGCGATTAAATTGATCTTTTTGGACATATGTATGGCTATGCTCTTATTATAGCAGACCTCTAAGCTAATCCGCTAATAACTATTGGTCTTTCAGCTGTAAATATTGATAAGCGCTTAATGCGGCGGTCGTGGCCTGCCCCATGGCGATTGGGATTTGCTTGAATTCGCAAGAAGTGACGTCGCCGGCGGCAAATAGACCAGGCGTCTTAGTCTCATTCTTTGCACTGACAATAATTTGATTCTTCTCATTGCGATCCACTAAGTCGGCCACCAAATCTGTGCTGGCGATATGGCCGATTTCAATAAACACGCCATCAACAGCTAATTCCTGTGCCTGGTTAGTCTTATGATTGACTAAGCTAACCCTCTCGACCTTCTGCGCGCCGATAATCTGTTTGATTTCCGTATCCAATAAGACCTGAATATTCGGCCGGGACTGGACTTCATGGACTAATATTTCAAAGGCCCTGAAACTATCACTGCGGTGAATTAAGTAGACCTGAGAGGCAATCTTTGATAAAACCTCAGCCGCATCTAGGGCGGAATTGCCGCCGCCAATGACGGCGACCGTCTTGTTTTTATAGAACGGACCGTCGCAGTTAGCGCAATAGGAAACGCCGCGGCCGTTAAGCTCTACTTCACCCGGCACGGCTAAACGGCGGGGAGACAGCCCCATGGCGATAATCACGGTCCGGCTTTCAAAAGTCTCTCGGTTAGTATACAAGATAAAAGTTCCGGCTGGCGTCCGGTCTATCTTTTTGACTTCGCTCTCCTTAAGCTCGACGCCAAAACCCAGCGTCTGCTTCTTTATCCTTTCAATCAGCTCGGCGCTGTTGATTTTCTCAAAGCCGGGGTAGTTCTCTATCTCGCTGGCCCAGATCATCTGGCCGCCGACTTCCCTGCCAATAATTAAAGTCTTCATTTCCCTTCTAACCGCATAAATACCAGCGGTCATGCCGGCTGGCCCGGCGCCAATAATAATTGTATCGTACATAAATTTACTAAAAAATAACCGTCCCGAATAATGAATCTAGGCCGATCACTTAATTATTTTCTCATGATACTGTTATTATAATTTTTTTTAACTCTAAAAGCAAATCACCTTAACCGAGACACAGGGCAATATACCTAGCTGTCCCGGAGCTTAATTTACTCAATCAAATAGCTCGTGAAGATAGCGGGCTAGCCTAAAATTTATTATCTTTTTATCTTCTACTTATACTTCCTTTATATTATATATTTGTTTAATATTAGCCAATATTATAAAGATAAGTCCACATTTTTGTAGACTTATCGTGATGACAAATAAAAAAATTTTCTTTGACTATTTTATAATTAAGTTATATAATTTTTAGATTTTTAAAAATAATCAACTAATAAGTAAAAGGAGGTGTAATGTACTTTAAAAATCTACTGAGTAATTTTGTAGAAACAAGTTTAGAATACCAATATCGGGATAATTACTTTTTTATCACTGGACTAATAATTTCTCTTTTAATGTTAATCGCCCAAACCTGGGGCTTATTAGCCCAGAATAAAAAAATAGTTAAAAATGGATCTGAGGCGATGTCTCTGATCTTTTTCTCTGGACAATTTTTATATTTTTTCGGTTATGTTAATTATGGCCTATTCAGTCATAATCTCACAATCATCATAAGCAGCTTGTCAGGCTTTATATTTCTTCCTATAATTCTCAACTTAATCAGAAAAAAAGTAAAACTGATAAAAACTGCGAATCAGGCCTATGAAAAAACTATATTGTCCAAGAGACTTAAGATTGAACTGAGCTTCTCAGCCCTATTATTCATTATTCTTATCCCGGCGATATATATCATTAATGATAAAAATCTTTTATTACTGCTCTTGCTAGCCGCGGTTATTGCCTCTCTATTCCCACAAATATACCAAGTATTTAAGTACCGGACAGTTAAGAATATCGCTATCAAATATGTTTCAGCGCTAATCATCAGTTCCCTGCTTTATTTAATCTATGGTGTAATGATGGAAATCTATGTCCGGGAATCTTGGGGAATAATTGCCACTGGATCAGCCAGTCTTATTTCATTAATAGTATTCTACTTCTTGAAAATGCAAAAAAAGTCCAGCTATTAAGCCTGGACTTTTTAATTTGTGGACCATAAGGGACTTGAACCCTTGACCTCTTCCATGCCATGGAAGCGCTCTAGCCAACTGAGCTAATGGCCCATACATGTTCCTTGAAGAACATACTTTGATTAATGTTCTTTGAGGAACCATTTATCTAAATATCACTTAAATTAGAGAAATATATCAATATAATAGCGTAAATTAAAATAAAGTCAATAGTCTATATAAAATAATATAATTTTTTTGTCAATTACTCCGGCCTGAAGGCCGGAGCTTGTTTCAGCCTCTCGGTTTTTTGATTTTTGATGTAATTTCTCATCATGGCTTGATTGATACGACCCACCGTTTCTACGAAATAGCCGT
>Ga0172374_1000215_pt1 | contig 46715 bp, 41 predicted proteins | sample LakKiv3m_FD_114536 | JGI IMG/M metagenome (GOLD analysis project Ga0172374, IMG submission 114536) | Freshwater microbial communities from Kabuno Bay, South-Kivu, Congo - kab_092012_10.3m | ecosystem: Environmental > Aquatic > Freshwater > Lake | place: Democratic Republic of the Congo... | reverse complement strand
TCCCGGTTTGCGGGAAAACAGTCCCCCGGACTGTTTTCTATCCCGCTGCACTCCCTCAGAACCGATCTTGCCATGAAAAATGCGGAGCGCCGAGGGTCTATGTGATCATCCGGGATGGAACACTTATCTCCTCGCCGGTCGCGCATCGCGGCTGAGCGCGGAGGCCCGGCGGGGCCGACAAGCGCGCGCCCGCGTTCAGCGGCTTTGTTCCTGCTCGAAGCGCTGGCGCGCAATCGCCTCGTTGCGGTCGGCTTTCGCCTGTTCATTCAACGCCTGTTCGACATAGTCGAGGTGGCGCTCGATCGCGCTTCGGGCGGCCTCGGGGTCGCGGGCTTGCAGGGCGTCGTTGATGGCTCGGTGCTGATCGAGCAGCATGGCGCGCGTCATCTGGTTCTTGAACATCACCTGGCGATTGTAGAGCACCCCGAGATTCAGCAGATCGAACATTGAGCGCATCATGTGCAGCATCACCACGTTGTGGCTGGCTTCGATGATCGACATGTGAAACGCGGCGTCCAGCGCCGCATCGGCCTCGGGGTCGCGCTTGGCGTTGGCGGCTTCCATCTTGTGCAGGATGGTTGCAATGACCTTGAGATCGGTATCCGAGGCGCGGCGCGCGGCGCGCGCGATCGCCAGCCCCTCCATGTCGCGGCGAAACGCCAGATAGTCGAACACCGCCTCGTCGTGACGGGCGAAAAGCTGCACCAGCGCGGGGGCGAACGCCGAGCCCAGCACATCGGCCACGAACACCCCGGATCCGGCGCGGCTGACCAGCAGGCCCCGCGCTTCGAGATCGGCAATCGCTTCGCGCAGGCTGGGGCGCGAGACCCCCATGCGCTCGGCCAGATCACGCTCGGCGGGCAGGCGTTCGGCCGGGCGCAGGATGCCGCGCAGGATCAGAAGCTCGATCTGGCGGACCACGGATTGCGCCAGCTTTTCGGCCTGGACCCGGTAAAACGGCATGGCATCCCCATTGATTGGTCAAAATCTATGACCACGCCACGGGTTGCGCAAGGTCAAAGGGACGGGCGGCAGCCCGTCCCCGCTGGCGTCGCCGCCGTTGCTATCAGTTGGTCGGGCGAATGATGATTTCAACCCGCCGGTTCTGGGCGCGGCCCTCGGCGGTGGCATTTGAGGCGATCGGCTGATCCTCGCCCCGGCCATAGGCCGAGACCCGGCTGGCCGGCACGCCGCTGGCTTGCAGCACGTCCGCCACCGCCCGGGCGCGACGCTCGGACAGGTCCTGATTGTAGGCGGAACTGCCGGTATCGTCGGTATGGCCGATGATCTCGATCCGGCTGTTGGGGTAGCTGGTCAGGTTGCCCGCAATGGCGCGCAGATCACTGGCGAGATCCGGGCGCAGGGTGGCGCTGTCGACGTTGAACAGGATGTCCTGCGGCATGGTTACGGTCAGGTAGGTGCCATTGTTGGTGATGGCGACATTGCCGCTGGTCTGGGCGCGCAGGTCGGCGGCCTGCTGGTCAAGCGAGTTGCCGATCGCGCCACCGATCGCCGCACCGATCCCGGCCCCGACCAGCGCCGGCAGCAGTTTGTTGGTGCCGCGCTGGTTCGCGCCAATCGCGCCGCCGATCAGCGCGCCGGTGACGGCACCCACCTCGGTGCGACCGTTGGGGTTGCCCGGATAGGCGTTCGGATCGACGCAGGCTGAAAGCGAAAAAAGGCCGAGAGTGGCCAGAACAAGCGGTGTTTTCAAAGTCATGGAATTGGCCTCGCAATAGCAACGGCCCGGGTGCCGGGCCGTGGCGCCGTATATATCAGCTCCGCCCCCGCGCCGATAGCGCTGTCGGGGCTTGCGCCGATTCCTGCCGATCAAATTGCGGTGTTGGGGCTTGGTTGGGCGTCAAGCCGGGCGGCTTCCCAGGCCAGCATGGCGCGTTTGACGGGCAGGCCCCAGTGATAGCCACCCAGCCCGCCCGACTTGCGCAAGGCGCGGTGGCACGGGATCAGCCAACTGACCGGGTTGCGCCCGACGGCGGTGCCGACCGCCCGCACCGCTTGCGGCTGGCCGATGGCACCGGCGATCTGAGAATAGGTGGTAACGTGGCCCGAAGGGATGCGCAGCAAGGCCTCCCACACCTTGATCTGGAACGGGGCGCCGATCAGATGCAGCCGGGTCTCGCCGCCCGCGCCAAAGGCTGCCGCCATCAGCGGCGCAACCGCGCCCGGGTCTTCGAGAAACGTCGCCCCCGGCCAGCGCGCCCGCAGATCGGCCAGTGCAGCGCTGCGACCGCAGTCGGTGGCGAAGGCCAGCCCGCACAGCCCGCGCGGCGTGGCCATGGCCAGCGCTTCGCCAAAAGGCGACGGCAGCCAGCCCCAGCGGATCACCAGCCCGGCCCCGGCGCGGGCATAGTCGCCGGGGCTCATCGCCTCCCAACGCAGGAACAGATCATGCAGCCGCCCGGCCCCGGACAGCCCGGTCGCCTGCGCGGTCTCAAGCACGGTGCAGCGCTCGGCCAGCAGGTGGCGGGCCAGATCGAGCGTCAGATATTGCCGATAGCGCTTGGGCGACACCCCGACCCATTGCGAAAACACCCGCTGGAAATGCGAGGGACTCATGTCCATCCGCAGCGCCAGCGCCTCGAGCGAAAGCTCCTTCCCGGCGCTATCGATCAGCGCCAACGCGCGGGCGATGACGGCGTAGTGATAGGCCGGGGCAGCGGTGTCGGGCATGGCGGGCTCCTTCTTCACGCCAGAATAGGCCGTGCGGGCGCATCCGGCGACCCGGAAATTGCGCCTTTTGCCCCCGCCCCGCCATCTGCCGCTTGCGGGAGGGGGCGCGGTTTGGCATACGCCCGCCATGGCAAGCCAACGCGACTATCACCAGATGTGCGCGATCTTCAGCCGGTTTCAGGCGACTCAGCCTGAACCGCAGGGCGAGTTGCACCACACCAGTGCCTTCACCCTGCTGGTGGCGGTGGTGCTGTCGGCGCAGGCCACCGACGCAGGCGTGAACAAGGCCACCGCCGGGCTGTTCGCGCGGGCGGGCAACCCGCAGGCGATGCTCGATCTGGGCGAGGCGCGGCTGGCCGAGGCGATCGCCACCATCGGCCTTTATCACCAGAAAGCAGCGAATGTGATCCGCCTGTCGCGGATTCTGGTCGAGGATTTTGGCGGCGAGGTGCCCTCGTCGCGCGCAGCGCTGCAAGCGCTGCCCGGGGTCGGGCGCAAGACCGCCAATGTGGTGCTGAACCTCTGGTTCCACCACCCGACGCAGGCCGTCGATACCCATGTCTTCCGGGTGGCCAACCGCACCGGCATAGGCCCCGGCAAGGACGTGCTGGCGGTCGAACGCGCGCTTGAGGATAACGTGCCGGTCGCGTTCCAGCGCCACGCCCATCACTGGCTGATCCTGCATGGTCGCCATGTCTGCACCGCGCGCGCCCCGAAATGCGGCCGCTGCCTGATCGGCGATCTCTGCCCTTATGAGGACAAGACTTGATGAAGCGGTTTCAGGTGGTCGGCATCGGCAACGCGATGGTCGATGTGCTGGCCCCCGCCGACGAGGCGTTTCTGGCCGCCCACGGCATCGGCAAGGCGGTGATGCAGTTGATCGACATGCCGCGCGCGGTGCACCTTTATGGCGCGATCGGCCCGGCGCGCGAGATCTCGGGCGGATCGGCCGCCAACACCATCGCCGGGATGGCGCATCTGGGCGGGCGCACCGCCTATGTCGGCAAGGTCAAGGACGATCAACTGGGCCTGATTTTCGCTCATGATCTGCGCGCGCAGGGGGCGGTTTACGAGACCCCGATGGCGCCCGCCGACAGCGAGCAGGAGACCGGGCGCTGCATCATTCTGGTGACGCCGGACGGCGAGCGCTCGATGAACACCTATCTCGGCTGGTCGGAATTCCTGACCCCGGACGATATCGATGCGGCGCAGATGGCGCAGGCGGAATGGATCTACCTTGAAGGCTACCGCTTCGACGGTCCGGCCAGCCACGAGGCTTTCGCGCGCGCGATCCGGGCCTGCAAGCAAGCGGCGGGCCGGGTGTCGCTGACCCTGTCCGACCCGTTCTGCGTCGAGCGCCACCGCGCCGCGTTCCGGCGCATGATCCGCGACGATGTCGATCTGTTGTTCGCCAATCGTGCCGAACTGCTGTCGATGTATCAGACCGTCGATCTGGCTGCCGCGTTGCAGGCGGCCAGCGCCGAGGTCGCGATCGTGGTCTGCACCGAAAGCGACAAGGGCGCGCATGTGCTGGCGGACGGCAAGCACTGGCATGTGCCCGCGATTCCGACCAAAGTGGTCGATGCCACCGGCGCGGGCGATCTGTTCGCCGGGGCGTTTCTCTGGGGCCTGACCACGGGTCGCGATTTGGAAATCGCCGGCCGGATGGGCTGCATCGCGGCCTCCGAGGTGATCGGCCACGTGGGTGCCCGCCCCGAGTCGGACCTGCGCGCGCTGTTTGCCCGCCACCAGGTGCTGTGAGCCGGGGAAGGCGTGGGCGCGCTTGCCGCCGCGGTGGTTGCGCGCTGGTGGCTCCCCGAGGTCAGACGTTGATGCGGATCACCCGCCGAAGGGGGGCTGCGCGCCCCCCGTCGCGGGCGCAGCCCGCAACGCCCCCCGCGGGATATTTGCGAAAAGGTGAATTGACGCGGCGCGGCCGGTGGCCGCGACCGTGGACTGATAGGGCTTCATCGTCGGTCGGGTTGGTGCGCCAACGCCGAGGCGGCGTGAGCCGGGCGCGAGATCGGGGCAATTTCGGCCGTGTCATTCGCCGAGCTTGGCGTGAATCTCGTCGAGATCGACCGGCCCGAGCGGCATCTTGTTGCCGGGGTGCTCGAAATCGTAGCGGAACAACTGGAAGTCGCGTTTGTAGATTTCCCAGGTCAGGTGCATGGCCAGATCGTCGAAATAGGCTTCGACCGGGTGGGCGCGTTTCGGGCCATGGCCTTCGCTTTCGTTGAACTTCGGCACCGTGGCGAGGTCGATCGGGTGGCGGGTTGTGATGTTATCGAGCACCACCCGCATGCCTTCGTCGAATTTCTCGGTGAAGAAGATATGGTCGTAGCGCCCGCCGTTGGTGATGAAGGTCGAGACATGGCCGGACATGGCCGACCAGTGGATGTCGGGCTCCATCGGTTTTTTCCAGCGGATGGTGTCGCGCGCGAACAGCAGAAAGCGGCGAAAGCTGGCGATCTGGTCGAAATCGTCGATGTCGTTGGCGCTGCCGACCGTGACGCCGTATTTCTGGGTCAGCAGCGGCACCAGATTGCCGCGGTAGCGCTTGCCGTTGCGCTGGATGCCGCAGATCTTGTCGAGAAACGACGACAGAATCCTGGTGTAGGGGTTGCGCACGCAGGTGAAGGTGAAGGATTTGTGGCCCAGCACGTTGCGCTCGATCACCGGCTGGCTGGCCTCGATCGACCATTTGTGCAGGCCCGAGGTGGCATCATGGATGTCGCCATCGTAAAACCGGCCATGGTCGGAATAGAACAGGATCTGCCCGATCGACGAGCAGGCGCATTTCGGCACCACCCGATAGACCGCGCTTTCGCTTTGCGTCATCCAGGTTCCGGGAAACCCCATCCGATCCTGCCTCCAGCCGGTCTGCGCCCTTCGCGGTTGCCGCGCCGCCTTGCAATGCGCCATCAAGAGCAAAGAAACGCTGTCTTTTCAACTCCGGATAAAGTTATTTATGGCAACAGTGATCCGGTTTTGCGCGAAGAGTTTCCCGAATGGCAAGAATCGCCTTCATCCTGCTGTGCCACAAGGACCCCGAGGGGATCATTGCGCAAACCGAACGGCTGACCGAGGTCGGTGATTATGTGGCGATCCATTTCGACGCCAATGCCCGGCGCGAGGATTACGCCGTGATCCGCGCCGCACTGGCGGCGAATCCGTCGGTCACCTTTGCCGCGCGGCGGCGCAAGTGTGGCTGGGGCGAGTGGAGTCTGGTCGATGCCACCTTGCGTGCGGTGCAGGCGGCGGTCGCTGCCTTTCCGCGCGCCACCCACTTCTACCTGCTGTCGGGCGACTGCATGCCGATCAAGACGGCGGAATATGCGCATGCCTTTCTTGACCGCGAGGATGTCGATTACATCGAGAGTTTCGATTTCTTCGCCTCGGGCTGGATCAAGACCGGGATCAAGGAAGAGCGGCTGATCTATCGCCATTATTTCAACGAGCGCACCCACAAGGCGCTGTTCTACGCCAGCATGAATTGGCAAAGGAAGCTGGGGTTGGCGCGCAAGGTGCCGGCCGACATCCAGATGCAGATCGGCAGCCAGTGGTGGTGTTTGCGTCGGCGCACCATCGAGTGGGTGCTTGATTTCTGCGCCAGTCGGCGCGACGTGATGCGCTTTTTCCGCACTACCTGGATTCCCGACGAGACCTTTTTCCAGACCCTGGTGCGCCATCTGGTGCCCGAGACCGAGATTCGCTCGCGCACCCTGACGTTTCTGCTGTTTACCGATTACGGCATGCCGGTGAATTTCTACAACGATCACTATGACCTGCTGATCAGTCAGGATTACCTGTTCGCGCGCAAGATCTCGCCCGAGGCCAAGGCATTGAAGGAACAGCTGGGCAAACTTTACGCGGCAACCGGGGTCGAGTTCGTGGTTTCGGGCGAGGGGCTGGGAATGTTTCGCTTTCTGACCGGGCGGGGGCGGATCGGGCGGCGGTTCGCGCCGCGGTTCTGGGAAGCCGAATCAAGCATCGGGCGCGAGCGCACCCTGATGATCGTGTCGTGCAAGAAGTGGCATGTCGCCAAGCGTCTGGTCGAGCGCATCCGTCAGGTTACCGGGCTGGTGGCGGTCGATTTCCTGTTCAACGAGGCCAGCACCCCGTTGCCCGATCTTGGGGGCATCCAGACCACGCTGGAAAAGCGCACCCGGCATCGCCGCGCGCTGCTGCGGATGCTGTTCGACTACTGGCAGACCGACCAGCTGGTGATCTGCATCGATCCGGCCAGCCTCGATCTGATGCAGGACTTCTATTCCGACCGCTCGCACACCCGGCTGCTCGAGATCGCGTGCGAGTTCAGCGACGACTACCTGATCGGGCACGCGCGCCGGGTCGGGCTGGCGGGGGCGCAAACCCCTGCGGCCACCATCAACCGGCTGCTGCCGACCATCCGGTACGAAGTGCGCTTCGAATCAGATCGCCTGCGGGACGCCGGTTTCACCGGCTTCACCCGGTTGCGACAAACGGCTAGTGGCGCGGAAAACGCCGTGGCTTTGGCGGCATTTCTTGCTATTGACGTCGCCAAGGCGCACGAAATCGCCGCGACCGAGCATCTGTTTGTGGATTGAGCCATGGCCTACAGCTACGACCCCCAGAACATCTTCGCCCGCATCCTGCGCGGCGAGATTCCGAACCACACGGTGCTTGAGACCGCGCACACGCTGGCTTTTCACGACCTCCACCCGCAGGCGCCGGTGCATGTGCTGGTGATCCCGAAAGGGCCTTACGTCACCTTTGATCATTTCGCAGCGGAAGCCTCGAGCGAAGAGCTGGTCGATTTCCACCGCGCGTGCGCCAAGATTTGCACCCAGCTTGGCATCGCGCCGGGGTCGGGGTATCGCACCATCTCGAACGCCGGGCGCGACGGGTTGCAGGAGGTGGCGCACTTCCATCTGCACATTCTGGCCGGGCGGGTGCTGGGGAGGCTGGTCGAGCGGGTGTAACGCCAACGGCCCTAAGACTGACCTCTCGCGGGTCATCCCGCCGGTCCGCTGGCGCACCGGCATGTGCCCGCCCGCCCGACGGCAGACGGTAGCTGGATATTCGGGCCCGCGCGAAACCGGGCCCGGTCAGTGCGCCTCGGCCCAGTTTGCGCCGCTGCCGGCTTCGGCGATCAGGGGCACCGTGAGGAGAACGGCGGGGGTGGCGGCCCCCTCCATCACCGCCTTGGCGGCGGCAATCAGGGCCGGGACGGCGGCTTGTCCGACCTCGAACAGCAACTCGTCGTGGACCTGCAACAGCATCTTGGCGTCCAGTCCGGCGATGGCCGCAGGCATGCGGATCATGGCGCGGCGGATCACGTCGGCGGCGGTGCCCTGAATCGGCGCGTTGATCGCGGCGCGTTTGGCAAATCCCGCGGCGGGGCCTTTGGCGTTGATTTCAGGGATATGGATGCGACGCCCGAACAGGGTCTGGACGTAACCCTTGGTCTGGGCAAAGGCGATGGTGGCCGCCATGTATTCCTTGATGCCGGGAAATCGCTCGAAATAGCGGTCGATGAAGCCCTGCGCCTGGGCGCGCGGGATGCGCAGGTTGCGCGCCAGACCAAATCCCGAGATGCCGTAGATCACGCCGAAATTGATTGCCTTGGCCTGGCGGCGAATTTCGGGGGTCATCTGGTCGAGTGGCACGTTGAACATCTCGGACGCGGTCATGGCGTGGATGTCCTGGCCGTTGCGGAACGCCTGTTTCATCTCGGTCAGATCGGCCACATGCGCCAGAATCCGAAGCTCGATCTGGCTATAGTCGAGGCTGACCAGCACCCGGCCCTCGGGGGCGACAAAAGCCTCGCGGATGCGCTTTCCTTCGTCGCTGCGCACCGGGATGTTTTGCAGGTTCGGGTCGGTCGAGGCCAGCCGCCCGGTCACCGCGCCGGTGATCGAATACGAGGTATGCACCCGCCCGGTCTCGGGGTTGATATGGGCTGGCAGAGCGTCGGTATAGGTGGATTTCAGTTTGGCCAACTGCCGCCAGTCAAGCACCTTGCCGGGCAGCGCGTGTTCGGTGGCAAGGTCTTCCAGCACGTCGGCACCGGTCGCATAGGCCCCGGCCTTGCCCTTATCGCCGCCCGGCAAGCCCATCTTGTCGAACAGAATCTCGCCCAGTTGCTTGGGGGATCCGACGTTGAAGCGCTGGCCCGCGAGGGTCTGGATCTCGTCCTCCAGTGCCGCCATGTTCTGAGCAAACGCGTTGGACATGCGCGCCAGGGTCTCGCGGTCAACCTGAATGCCCGCCATTTCCATCGCCGCCAGCACCGGCACCAGCGGGCGTTCGAGGGTCTCATAGACGGTGGTCACATGGCTGCGGTGGAGCTGCGGCTTGAACGCTTGCCACAGTCGCAGCGTCACGTCGGCATCCTCGGCGGAATAGCTGACCGCCGCCGCGATCGGCACCCGGTCAAAGGTGAGTGCCGCCTTGCCGGAGCCGATCAGATCCTTGATCGGGATCGGCTGGTGGTTGAGGTATTTGTCGGCCAGCAAATCCATGCCGTGGCCGTGCAGGCCCGCATGCAGCGCATAGGACATCAGCATGGTGTCGTCGATCGGCGCGACCGCAATGCCGTGACGGGCAAAAATCTTGGCGTCATATTTCATGTTCTGGCCGATCTTGAGGATGGCATCATCCTCAAGCACCGGCTTAAGCGCCGCCAGCACCGCCTCCAGCGCCATCTGCCCGGGGCAAAGATCATGCGAGCCGAACAGATCGCCCCCGCCCTGGCGGTGGCCGAGCGGGATGTAGCAGGCCGCCCCCGCCTCGACGCAGAGCGAGATGCCGACCAGTTCGGCCCGCATCTCGTCAAGGCTGGTGGTTTCGGTATCGACCGCCACCAGTCCACGGTCGCGGATCAGGGCGATCCAGCGCTCCAGTGCGCCGATATCCTGCACCCACTCGTAGCGCGTGGTATCAAACGGCAAGGCGGGGGCGGGGTCATCGGGTCCGGCTGCCGGTTCAGGGGCGGCGGGCGGGGGGCTGACCTGCAGTCTTTCGGCCACCCGGCGGGCCAGGCTGCGAAACTCCATCTCGCCCAGAAATCCGAGGATGGTGTCGGAGTCGGGCGGTTGGACCTCGAGGCTTTCCAGTGCGATGTCGAGCGGCATGGCGCGCTCGAGCGTGACCAGGCGGCGCGAGGTGCGTATCTGTTCGGCATTATCGAGTAACGCCTCGCGCCGCTTGGGCTGGCTGATCTCGCCCGCGCGCGCCAGCAGGCTGTCCAGATCGCCGTATTGCTGGATCAGCAGTGCCGCGGTCTTGAGGCCGATGCCGGGTGCGCCGGGCACGTTGTCGGTGGCATCGCCCGCCAACGATTGCACATCGATCACCCGCTCGGGCGGCACCCCGAATTTCTCGATCACCTCGTCGCGGCCGATGCGCTTGCCCTTCATCGGGTCGAGCATTTCGATCCCGTCGCCCACCAGTTGCATCAGATCCTTGTCCGAGCTGATGATCGTCACTGTGCCACCTGCCGCCTGCGCGCGGCTGGCGAGGGTGGCGATGATGTCGTCGGCCTCATAGCCCTCGGCCTCGATGCAAGCGATGTTGAAGGCGCGGGTGGCATCGCGGGTCAGCGGGAACTGCGGCCGCAGGTCTTCGGGCAGCGGCGGGCGGTTGGCCTTGTAGGCGGGGAAGATGGCGTTGCGAAAGGTCTTGGCAGAATGGTCGAAGATCACCGCGACATGGGTTGGCGCGTCGCCGGCCATGTTGTCTTCGGCGTAGCGAAACAGCATGTTGCAAAACCCCGCCACCGCCCCGATCGGCAAGCCGTCGGATTTCCGGGTCAGCGGCGGCAGCGCGTGATAGGCGCGGAAGATATAGGCCGAGCCGTCGATCAGGTGCAGATGGTGGCCTTTGCCAAAGCTCATAGGGCGTCTCCCTCGGGGCGGCTCTGCGCTCCCTTCCGGTCGCTCATCGCGGTGCCGAAGAGGGACGGAACGGACCGATGAGGTCCTATTTCACCCGGTCCTTGGCGCTCGCATGGACATAGCGCTTGTCGCAGTAGCCGCATTCGACAAACCCCGTGTCGGCGGGAATAGTCAGCCACACACGGGGATGGCCAAGGGCCCCTTCGCCGCCGTCGCAGGCCACTTTCCATTTCGAGACGACTTCGGTTTCCGGGGCTTTGAGCGTCATGGCGGTCCTCATCCTGCTTGCGTTCTGCCGATGATAGCGATCCCGCCCGCCGGGACAAGGGTTCATGCCCCGATCAGCCCGGGTTGGCGCAGCGCCCTGAGCCAGCCCAGCCCCGCTGACGTATGCCCCGCCGGGCGGTATTCGGCGCCGACCCAGCCCGCATAGCCCGCCGCGTCCAGCCCGGCCAGAAAGCCGCGCAGATCAAAGCCGCCGCCGCCCGGCTCGGCGCGGTTCGGGAAGCCCGCAATCTGGATGTGGCCCACCCGGTGGGCGTGGCGGGTCCAGACCTGCCCTGCATCACCATGCAGCCGGGCCGCGTGCCAGAGGTCGAATTGCAGGCCAAGCCGGGGCAGCGCCAGATCGTCGATCAGCCGCGCCGCCGCGTCAAAGTCGTTGAGAAAATACCCCGGCATGTCGGCGGGGTTCAGCGGCTCGAGCGTCAGCCCCTGATCCGGGGCCTGCGCCTGCGCCCAGATCAGGTTCTCGCGCAGCACATCCTCGGCCACCGGGCCCTTGGCAATGCCGGTCATCACATGCACCCGCGCCACCCCCAGCCGGGTGGCATAGTCGAGCGCACGCAGAAAGCCCTCGCGAAACCTCGCCTCGGCCCCCGGAACCGCGGCAAAGCCACGCTCGCCAAACGCCCAGTCGCCGGGCGGGGTGTTGATCAGCACCAGCGGCAGACCGTTCAGCGCGGCCTCCCATGCGTCGGGCGGATGGTCATAGGGAAACAGCACCTCGACCCCGTCAAAGCCCGCCGCCTGCGCGATGCTTGGGCGCGCCAGCGTCGGGCTTTCGCTGAACAGCAGGGTCAGATTGGCGGCAATCCTCGGCATCAGGCCAGCTCCGCCGTGGGAATCATGGCAAAGAACTGCCCGCCCGACCACAGGCCGAACCAGTCCTCGCCCTGAACCTCGTGATGGGTGCCAAGGGCGACCAGCCGGTAGAACGACTTGCGGTCGATCCGCGCCTCGATCCCCGCGCGAATCATCACATAGGGCGAAGGCTCGCCGCTGACGGCATCGCGCACCACCCGGATCGGGTGGTCGGGTCCGGCCGCAGCGCGATCCCCGACGCCGGTCACGAAAGTCAGCACCTGCGTCTGGCCCGTTCCTTCGGCGCTGAAATCCACCGCGTTGAACGGCGCGTCATCGACCTTGATCGCGACCTTTTCCACCGGCGTGACCAGATAGAAGCGCTCGCCCTCGCGCTTGAGGATCGAGGCGAACAGCCGCACCATGGCGGGCCGCCCGATCGGGGTGCCAAGGTAGAACCAGGTGCCGTCGCGGGCAATCCGGATGTCAAGCTCGCCGCAGAACGGCGGATCCCACAGATGCACCGGCGCGGGGCCCTTGCTGGCAAAGCCCTGCACCGCCGCCAGCACCCCTTCGGCGCTTGGTTTCACGATCATTTGTGCGGTTCTGCCTTTTGCCATTTGTGCCGGGCCCCGACATTCGGTCTAATGCGTTCCTAACTGCAAAGGAGTGATTTGTCATGGCCGAAGCCCTGATTGCCGAGATCGAAGTTCTGGGGGGCCGGCTGGCCGAGGCCAAGGCCAGCATCGCGCGCCGCTTCATCGGGCAGGAGCGGGTGGTCGATCTGGTGCTGGCGGCGCTCTTGTGCGGCGGGCACGCGCTGCTGGTGGGCTTGCCAGGCTTAGGCAAGACCCGGCTGGTGGATACCTTGGCGACGGTGATGGGGCTCAGGGGCAACCGCATCCAGTTCACCCCGGATCTGATGCCCGCCGACATTCTGGGCTCGGAAGTGCTGGACACCGCGCCCGACGGCGGGCGGGTGTTTCGCTTCATCGAGGGGCCGGTGTTCTGCCAGTTGCTGCTGGCCGACGAGATCAACCGCGCCAGCCCGCGCACCCAGTCGGCGCTCTTGCAGGCGATGCAGGAACGGGAAGTGACAATTGCCGGTCAGCACCGCGCGCTGGGCCGCCCGTTCCATGTGCTGGCGACCCAGAACCCGATCGAGCAGGAAGGCACCTACCCGCTGCCCGAGGCCCAGCTTGACCGCTTTCTGGTGCAGGTCGATGTCGCCTACCCTTCGCGTGCCACCGAGCGCGACATCCTGATCGCCACCACCGGCGCGACCGAGGCGCAGGTCCATCCGGTATTTGCCGCCGATCAGTTGCTGGCGGCGCAAACCGTGATCCGGCGGATGCCGGTGGGCGAGGGCGTGGTCGAGGCGATTCTCGATCTGGTGCGCGCCTGCCGCCCGCTTGAGCCCGAAAGTGCCGATCTCGGCGATGTGCTGGCCTGGGGGCCGGGGCCGAGGGCGGCGCAGGCGCTGATGCTGATGGTGCGCGCGCGCGCGCTTCTCGACGGGCGGCTGGCGCCCTCGGTGGCCGATGTGGCCGGGCTGGCCCAGCCGGTGCTGATCCACCGCATGGCGCTTGGCTTTGCCGCCCGGGCGCGTGGTGAAAGCCTGGGCGGGGTGATCGCGCGGGTGGTCAGCCGCACCCTTGGCCTTGAGGCGGCAGCGTGAGCGCAGCGCCCCCCTCGCTGCGCAGCCGGTCCGAAGCGTTGGGGCAGGCCCTGCCGCCGCTGCTGGCCGCCGCCAGGCATCTGGCGGCCACCGTGGTGCTGGGCGACCATGGCCGCAGGCGGGCGGGCATGGGCGACGAGTTCTGGCAATATCGCCCGGCCCATCCCGGCGATTCGGCGCGTATGATCGACTGGCGTCGCTCGGCCCGCTCGGACACCCATTTCGTGCGCGAGCACGAATGGCAGGCGGCGCAGGCGGTCACCCTCTGGGTCGATGGCGCGCGCGCGATGGGGTTCAGCGGCGCGCCTGCCCGCCCCGCCAAGGCCGACCGCGGCCGCCTGCTGGCGCTGGCGCTGGCGCTGCTGTTGTTGCGTGGCGGCGAGCGGGTGGGGCTCGCGGGCGATTCTGCCCCGCCGCGGGCCGGGCGGGGGCAGGTGGAAGCGCTGGCGCTGGCGCTGGGGGCCGAGGATAGCGCCGATTACGGCGCGCCCGAAACGGTGGGTCTGGTGGCCCATGGCCGGGCGGTGTTCCTGTCGGATTTCCTCGGTGATCTGGCGGCGGTCGAGCGCGCCCTGGGGCAGGCCGCCGACCGGGGCGTGCGCGGTGCGCTGGTGCAGGTGCTGGATCCTGCGGAAGAGGATTTTCCGTTCGACGGCCGTACCATCTTCGAGTCGATGGCTGGCACCCTGCACCACGAGACCCTGCGCGCAGGCGACCTGCGCGAGCGCTACCTCGCGCGGCTGGCCGAGCGCAAGGCACAGCTCGCGGCACTGGCGCGGGCGTCGGGCTGGCACTATCTGTGCCACCACACAGGGCAGGGGGCGCAGGGCGCGCTCCTGTGGCTTTACCGCGCCCTCGAGCGGGGGGCCTGATGCTGGTGCTGGGCAGCCTTGGCTTTACGTCGCCGGTCCTGCTCGCGGGGCTCTTGGCGCTGCCGGTGCTGTGGCTATTGTTGCGGGTGGTGCCACCGGCCCCCATCCGGCGGCGGTTTCCCGGCGTCGCCCTGCTGCTGGGGCTCAAGGATGAAGCGCAGGAGTCAGACAAGACGCCGTGGTGGCTATTGGCTTTGCGCGCGCTGGCGGTGGCGGCGGCGATCGTGGGCTTTGCCGGGCCGGTGCTGAACCCCGCGCCGCGCGAGCCGGGCAGCGGGCCGCTGCTGATCGTGTTCGATGCCACCTGGGCCGATGCGCGCGACTGGCCGCAGCGGATCGGGCGGGCGCAGGCGGCTCTGGCCGAGGCCGGGCGGGCAGGGCGCAGCGTGGCCGTGGTGCGGCTTACCGACGCGCCGCAACCGCCGGTGTTTCAGGCCGCAGGCGCGGTGACCGAGCGGTTGGCGGGGCTGGTGCCGCAACCTTTTGCCGCCACCAATCTGGCGGCTTGGGTGCCGGTGCTGCCTGAGGGTCCGTTTGATAGCTACTGGCTGGCCGATGGTCTCGATCACCCCGGACGCGAGGCGCTGCTGGCGGCGCTGGGGACGCACGGGCAGGTGCGGGTGTTTGCCGGGCCGCAGTCGGTGCTGGCCTTGCGCCCGGCCGGGTTCAGGGATGGCGCGGTGCAGATCGCCGCGGTCCGCCTGCCCGGCCCCGCTGCGGCCGAGGTTGAAGTGCTGGCGCGTGGTCCGGACCCGGCCGGGGTTGAGCGCGAACTGGCGCGGCTGACGCTGGCTTTTGGCGCAGGTGAGGCCGAGGCCGGGGCCGCGCTCGCGTTGCCGCCCGAACTGCGCAACCGCATCACGCGCTTCGAGATTGCAGGGGTCCGCTCTGCCGGGGCGGTCAGCCTCACCGACGACCACCTCAAGCGCCGCAAGGTGGCGCTGCCAGGCGAGGGGCCGGGGCGCGAGGGGCTGTTGCTCTTGTCGCCCACCCATTACCTGCGCCAGGCGCTGGCGCCGGTGGCGGATCTGCTTGAGGGCACCATCGCCGACATCCTGCCTGCCAACCCCGATGTGATCGTGCTGGCCGATGTGGCGCGGATGGCCCCGGTCGAGGCTGAGGCGGTGCTGGCGTGGGTGCGCGATGGCGGGCTGCTGTTGCGCTTTGCCGGGCCGCGGCTGGCAGCTTCGGACGTGGCGCGCGGCAGCAGTGATCCGCTGTTGCCGGTGCGGTTGCGGCATGGCGGGCGCACCGTTGGCGGCGCGATGAGCTGGGGCGAGCCGCGCGCCCTGGCCCCGTTTGCCGCCGACAGCCCGTTCTTCGGGCTGACCATTCCGCCCGATGTCAGCGTCAGTCAGCAGGTGCTGGCCGAGCCCGACCCGGATCTTGCCGGGCGCACACTGGCCGCGCTGGCCGATGGGACCCCGCTGGTGACGCGCCGCGCAGTCGGGCAGGGCCAGGTGGTGCTGGTGCATGTCACCGCCAACGCCGAATGGTCAAGCCTGCCGCTGTCGGGCCTGTTCGTGCAGATGCTCGAGCGGCTGGCGGTTTCCACCCGCCCCGCCGCGCCAACAGCTGCCGATCTGACCGGGCAGGTCTGGGTGCCCGAGGTGGTGCTCGATGCCTTCGGGCAGGCGTCTGAAACCGGAGAGATGGCCGGGGTGGCGGGGGCGGACCTCGCGCGCGGCGTGCCCGGCGCCGGGCTGTTGCCGGGGCTATACGCCGGGGCCGAGCGGCGGGTGGCGCTGAACCTGATCGGCCCCGAGACCCGGCTTGAGCCGGCAATCTGGCCCGCGACGATTGCCGTCGAGGGGCTGGAGGCCGCGCCCGAGCGGGCGCTGAAGGGCGCATTGTTGGCGCTGGCGATGGGGCTGCTGCTGGTCGATGTGCTGGCCGCGCTGCGGCTGTCGGGGCAGCTGGCGGGGCGGGCGGCTGCGCTGATGCTGGCGCTGATCCTTGCCGCACCCGAGGCGCGGGCCCTCGCGGGCGACGAATTTGCCCTTGCCGCCACCGCCGAGCTGCGCCTTGCCTACGTTCTGACCGATGACCCGCAGGTTGACGCGCTGTCAGCCGCCGGTCTGCGCGGGCTGGGCCTGCGGCTGTTCGAGCGCACCACGGTCGAGCCTGCCGAAGCCATGGGGGTCAACATCGAGACCGACGAATTGGCGTTCTTTCCCTTTCTCTACTGGCCGATCACGGCCAGCCAGCCGCTGCCCTCGGCGGCCGCCTACGGTCGGCTCAACCGTTATCTGCGCTCGGGCGGGATGATCCTGTTCGACACCGGCGACGGCGATGTGGCGGGGGCCGGCACCTCGCCCGCGGCGCGCAGGCTGCAACTGCTGGCCTCGCGGCTTGAAATTCCGCCGCTCGAGCCGATCCCGCCCGACCACGTGCTGACCCGCACCTTCTATCTGTTACAGGATTTCCCCGGCCGCTACGTGGGCGCCCCGGTCTGGGTCGAGGCCGCCCCACCCGATGCCGAGCGGGCCGAGGGCATGCCGTTTCGCAACCTCAACGACGGGGTGACGCCGGTGGTGATCGGTGGCAACGCCTGGGCCGCCGCTTGGGCGGTGAACGAGGGCGGGCTCGCGATGTATCCGGTCGGGCGCGGCAACGCGGGCGAGCGGCAACGCGAGATTGCCACCCGCTTCGGCATCAACTTGATCATGTATGTGCTGACTGGCAACTACAAATCCGATCAGGTGCATGTGCCCGCGCTGCTGGAAAGGTTGGGCAATTGACCGGCGCGGTGATCTTCGATCCGCTGCTGCCCTGGCCGCTGCTGGCGGCGCTTGGCGTCTTGCCGCTGGCCGCGGTGGCGCTGTCGCGTGGGCTGGCGGGCTGGGCTCCGCGCGGGCTGGCGCTGGCGGTGCTGCTGGCCGCCCTTGCCAACCCGGCGTGGCAACAGGAAGACCGCGCCGCGCTTTCGGACATCGTGATTGCGGTGGTGGACGACAGCGCCAGCCAGCAGATCCCGCCCCGCCCCGATCAGACCGAAGCCGCGCTGGCGGCGGTTCAGGCCGAGGTTGCGGCACAGCCCGGCACCGAATTGCGGGTGATGCGGCTGGGGGATGCCCCCAATGATGGCGGCACGCAGCTCATGTCGGCGCTGGCGGAGGCGGTGGCGGCCGAGCCGCGGGCGCGGCTGGCCGGGGCGATCCTGATTACCGACGGGCAGGTCCACGATCTGGCGCTTGCCCCGGCGCTGCCCGCGCCGCTGCACGTGCTGCTGACCGGGCAGGCCATCGATTGGGACCGGCGCCTGATCATCCGCAACGCCCCCGCCTTTGCCATTCTGGGCGAGCCGGTGACCTTGACGCTCAGGATCGAGGATCAGGGCGCGGTGCCCGCCGGGCTTGCCCCCGAGGCCGAACTTGCGATCATGATCGACGGCGGTGCACCGCTGGCCTTTGCGGTGCCGGTCGGGCGCGACATCGAACTGCCGGTAACCCTGACGCATGGCGGCCGCAACGTGCTGCAATTCTCGGTGCCCGCCGCGCCGGGCGAGTTGACGCCGCGCAACAACGCCGCGGTGGTGCAGATCAACGGGGTGCGCGACCGCCTTCGGGTGCTGCTGGTTTCCGGCGAGCCGCACGCGGGCGAGAGGGTCTGGCGCAACCTCTTGAAATCCGACGCCTCGGTCGATCTCGTGCATTTCACCATTCTGCGCCCGCCGGAAAAGCAGGATGGGATTCCGGTCGATGATCTGGCGCTGATCGCCTTTCCGACCCGCGAACTGTTCGTCGAGAAGATCGACGAATTCGATCTGATCATCTTCGATCGCTACCGCCTGCGCGGCATCCTGCCGCCGGTTTACCTTGAAAACGTGCGCGACTACGTGCGCCGGGGGGGAACCGTGCTGGTGGCGGCCGGGCCGGAGTTTGGCACCGCCGACGGCCTGTGGCGCTCGCCGCTGGCCGAGATTCTGCCGGTCATCGCCACCAGCCGGGTGATCGCGGGCGGCTTCACCCCGACGGTCAGCGAGCTTGGGCGCAAGCATCCGGTGACGCAGGGGCTCGAGGCCAGTGCCCCGCCGGGCGGCTGGGGGCGCTGGTTGCGCCAGATCGAGATCACCGCGCGTCCGGCCGGGCAAGTGGTGATGCAGGGCGCGGGCGGGCGGCCGCTACTGGTGCTGTCGCGCGAGGGCGAGGGCCGGGTGGCGGTGCTGGCCTCGGATCAGGCCTGGCTCTGGGGGCGCGGCTATGAGGGCGGCGGGCCGCAACTGGAACTGTTGCGCCGTCTGGCGCACTGGATGCTGAAAGAGCCGGAACTCGAGGAAGAGGCGCTGACCGCGCTGGCCACCGACCAGACCCTGACCATCACCCGCCGCTCGGTGGCGGATGCCCCGCCCGGCGCGGTCACGATCACCGCGCCGGACGGAAGCGAGATCGCGCTGGACCTGCCCGAAGTGGCCCCCGGCCACTACGGTGCCGACTGGCAGGCCCCGACGGTCGGGCTCTACCGGTTGGCGCAGGGCGATCTGACGGCGGTGGTGGCGGCCGGCCCAATGGCGCCCAGGGAATTCGAGCAGACCATCGCCAGCCACGACCTGCTGGCTCCGGTGGTCGCTGCGACCGGCGGCGGCATTCTGCGGCTTGAGGACGGCGCGCCTGAGATCCGCGCGGTGCGGGCGGGGCGGGTGGCGGCGGGGCGCGGCTGGATCGGCATCACCCCGCGCGGTGCCTATGTCACCGAAGGCATCCGCATTGCCGCGCTGCTACCCGCCTGGGCCTGGCTGCTGCTGGCCTCGGCACTGGTGCTGGCGGCGTGGCTGCGCGAGGGGCGGCGATCTGGCGGGCGGTGATCGCGTTGGCAGAAAATGACACCCCGCCTGACGGATGTGGTCGATGGCCGTCGGGACCTTGGGCTACTGAAAAAATCACTGCACCACGGTCCTTCCGCACAGGAATCGGAAAATTCTTTCGTTCAGCCTCACTCTGGCCTCGGCCATCGACGAGGCCACGATCTGCCTTGGCAGCAGTCCGGCCGGGGGCCCAAAGCCCCCGGTCAGCGCCCGCCCGTCGCACCGAACGTGCGCACGTCCAGTGCGACGCGGCGGGCGCTTCTCGCCCGCCAGGGCAGGCGCTGGCCTCGGGCTGTGCCGGACGGAAGCAGTCCATTGCCGAGGCGGTGCGGCGGGCGGGGAACCCCAAAGCGTTTCCCGCTCCGCCCGGACCCGCCGTGGTTTGGCGGCCCGAGCGGAACAATGTCTTGCGCCGGCTGCTCGCGAGGCCGCTTTTGCGCAGCCGGTTCGGGCTCTCCCGCGCGGGTGGCGGGAAAGGTCATCATCGCGCTGGGCGCGGTGTTGCAGTTTGACCATGCTGCCCCGCGTCTTGCCCCGCCCCCCTAGCCTGCCGCCGGGGCGCGCGCTACTATGACCGCGGGCCGGGGGGCTTTGCAGCAGGAAGTGGGATGTTCAAGGTTCTCCTCGCCGTCGCAGTTTGCGCCTTTGCCGTCAGCGCCAAGGCGCAGGATCGGGTGACTCTAGGGCACGCCCGGCTACTTACGAACGATGCCTTTGGCGACAGCAAGGACCGCTGGCAGACCGGCAGCTATGCCGCCAGCATTCTGCGCGGTCTCAGTTGGGATGGCACCCTGCCGAGCCGTCCGGGCGAAATCCTGGAATACCGCCTGCGCGCCCAAGTGCTTGCCCCCGCCGATCTGGTGGCACCGGCACCCGGCGATCGGCGCTATGCCGGGGTGCTGGCGGCCGGGCTGTTCACCCATTTTGCCTTCGCGCAGCTTGAGACCTCGGTCGGGGTCGAGTTGGCGGCCACCGGGCCGCAAACCGGGATCGGCAATCTTCAACGCGCGGTGCACAACCTGATCGGCCTGCCCGAGCCGCTGGCGCAGGGCAACCAGATCGGCAACGCCGTGTATCCCTCTGCCCTGGCCGAGGTGGGGCGGACCCTGCGTTTTGGTGATGCGCTGGCGCTGCGGCCCTTTGTCGAACTTCAGGCCGGGGTAGAGACGCTGGCGCGGATGGGCGGCGACCTGGTATTGGGCGGCCTTGGCCGCGGCGCGCTGATGGTGCGCGACACCGTGACCGGGCAGCGTATCGAGGGCATCAATGGTGCCGATGGCACCGGCCTCAGCTTCAGTTTGGGCGGTGACGTGGCCCGGGTGTTCGACAGCGCCTATCTGCCGGCGGGCGGGGCGGCCACCCTGCTTGATACCCGCCGCCGCCTGCGGCTGGGGTTAAACTGGCAGGGCGAGCGCGCCGAAGTGTTCTACGGCCTGACCCTGCTCGGGCGCGAATTTGATACCCAGCCCGAGCATCAGGTGGTTGGATCGGTGCGCGTGCGGCTGGAATTCTGACCGATTGTTGCCAATCTGTCATAGTCAGGCGCAGGCGCGTCTGCTAGCTTTACCGTGAGGCGGATAACCGCCCGATATAACGAATAAAAAAACGAGCAGGCAGACAGACAGGCATGAAGACGAGCTCCAGCGGCACGTTCGTCATATCCTGGTCACAGACGGAAACAGACGGCCTTCGGGCTGCAGCCCTGGACATGGTCTGCGTCGGCGCGGCATGGCGCTGGAGCGGGCAACCGGTTCGGGTGGATGGGCTGCAAGGCCCGCTGGTTCTGGAGGCGGCCGAGGGGGCAGCGCAGATAAGGCAACGCGCGGCGCAGATGGTGCGCCGCCTGATCGGGGCGGGGGTAGCGTCGGCGCGGGGCAGTGCCGCGTCCGACGCGGTGGTGCTGCCGGGAAGCGATCTGCCCGAGCAGGGCTTCATTCTGACGGACGGCCGCACCAGCTATAGCGCCACAATCATCGAGGTGCCCGACACCGGGGCGCGGCTCTTGATGTTTGTGGACCAACTGCCGCCGCGCGAGGTGGATCTGTGGGTGGTGCGCACCGCGATCGACCGCAAGGCACCGGCCACCGGCCCGGGCACCGCGGCGGCGGGCGGCGTGATCTGCTTTGCCGCCGACACCCGCATGGCCACGCCCGATGGTCCGCGCGAGATCGGGCTTTTGCGCCCCGGCGATCGGGTGCTGACCAAGGACAACGGCCCGCAGCCGATCCTGTGGTCGGGCCAGCGCCGGATGAGCGGCGCGCGGCTTTATGCCATGCCGCAACTGCGCCCGATCCGGTTCAGGTCCGGGGCGCTGGGCATCGGTCGGCCGGAACCCGATCTGCTGGTATCCCCCCGGCACCGGATGCTGGTGGCCGGCGCGGCGGCGCGGCAGCTGTTCAATGCCGATGAGGTGCTGGTTGCCGCCGAGGACATGGTGAATGACGGCTCGATCACGGTCGATCACATTCTGCGCGAAGTGACTTACGTCCATATCCTGCTCGAGGCACATCAGATCGTGTTTGCCAACGGCCTGGAAAGCGAAAGCTTCCATCCCGCCAACACCGCGCTGGACGCGCTCGATCCGGGGCAGCGCGAAGTGCTGTTTGGTCTCTTGCCGGGGCTGACGCAGAACCCGCTGGCTTACGGCGATCATGCCCGACGCAACCTTTCGCTCTCGGAAGCGGCGCTCTTGCGCCACGACATGGCGGCCTGAGGGCACGAGCCAAAGCGGGGGGCTGTCTGCCCCCCCTTGGCCTTGCGGCCAATTCACCCCCGAGGATACTTGGGAAAAGAAGAACGGAAAGAGGGGGCGGTTGACACGGCTGCCGGGGGCTATATAAGGCGCGAGGTTCCGGGGCCTGCTCCGGGGCAGTCGTTGGTGTTGGTGGCCCCCGCAAGGGGATGCCTGTCGGGTTGCAAGACCAAAGGACAACGCCCTTCTGAACCTTATGAAGGAGATCAGCGGTGACCAGGCGCACCTCTGCCAAATACAAGATCGACCGCCGGATGGGCGAGAACATCTGGGGGCGGGCGAAATCCCCGATCAACAAGCGCGAATATGGCCCCGGCCAGCATGGCCAGCGGCGCAAGAACAAGCTAAGCGATTTTGGCACCCAATTGCGCGCCAAGCAAAAGCTCAAGGGCTACTACGGCGATCTGACAGAAAAGCAGTTCCGCAAGATCTATGCCGAGGCCGAGCGGGTGCGCGGCGACACCGGCGAGATGCTGATCGGTTTGCTGGAGCGGCGTCTGGATGCAGTGTGCTACCGCGCCAAGCTGGTGCCGACGGTGTTTGCCGCGCGTCAGTTTGTCAACCATGGCCATGTCACGGTCAACGGCACCCGGGTCAACATCGCCTCCTACCGCGTCAGTGAAGGTGATGTCATCGCGGTGCGCGAGAAATCGCGGCAGATGGCGATGATCCTTGAATCCTTGCAACTGACCGAGCGCGACGTGCCCGATTACCTCGAAGTCGACCACGGCAAGCTGACGGTCAGGTTCGTGCGCACTCCGGCCCTGGGCGATGTGCCCTACCCGGTGCAGATGGAGCCGAACCTGGTGGTCGAATACTACGCCAAGAACTGATCGCTGGTGGAGCAAGATATGGGGGCTCGCCGCAGGGCGGGCCTCGTTGCATTCCCGCCCCTGCTGCCCAAGGAGAGCACGATGTCGCGCAAGCCTACCGTCGAGACCCGGTTCGAGCAAGGTCTGTTTGCCGCGCGCTGGCTGATGGCGCCGATGTACCTGGGGCTGATGCTGGCGCTGGCGATGTTGGTGGTGGTGTTTGCCAAGGAGCTGTTTCACTACCTGCCGCGCACCTTCAGCATCGAGGCCGACCAGGGCATTCTGGCGATTCTGTCGCTGATCGACCTGACGCTGGGGGCCAACCTGATGCTGATCGTGGTGTTTTCGGGTTACGAGAATTTCGTTTCGAAACTGGATACTCAGGAAACCGTGGACCGGCCCGAGTGGATGGGCAAGGTCGATTTCTCGGGGTTGAAGATGAAGCTGATCGCCTCGATCGTGGCGATCTCGGGGATTCACCTGCTCAGGGTGTTCATGGAGCTGGGCAAGGGCGGGCCTGGCCATGCGCCCGATCTGGTCACGGTGAAATGGATGATTGCCCTGCATCTGACCTTCGTGCTGTCGGGGGTGTTGCTGGCGCTGATGGACTGGCTGGCGGGCAAGGCCGACAAGCACTGAGCCGCGCCAACATCCTGCTGGCGTTGGCGTTGCCTGATGGTTAGAACCGGCGCCACAGCGTGGAGAAGATGATGAGCGACGCGATCCGCCCGCAGCCGGGCATTCTTGACATCGCCCTTTACGAGGGCGGCAAGAGCGCGCTTGACGGGGCGGCCAACGCGTTGAAGCTGTCGTCGAACGAGAACCCGTTCGGCCCATCGGACAAGGCCAAAGAAGCATTTTTGCGCTCGGTGCATCAGATCCACCGCTATCCCTCGACCGATCACGCCGCGCTGCGGGCGGCGATTGCCGAGGTGCACGGGCTCGACGCCGGGCGGGTGATCTGTGGCGTGGGCAGCGACGAGATCATCACCTTGCTGTGCCAGGCTTATGCCGGGCGCGGCGACGAGGTGCTGTTCACCGAGCACGGCTTTCTGATGTATCGCATCTCGGCGCTGGCGGTGGGGGCGACCCCGGTCGAGGCGACGGAACGCGAGCGCACGACCGACGTCGATGCCCTGCTGGCGGCGTGCAACCATCGCACGCGGCTGGTGTTCATCGCCAACCCCAACAACCCGACCGGCACCATGATCGAGGCGGCCGAGGTGGCGCGGCTGGCGCAGGGGCTGCCGCCTCAGGCGTTGCTGGTGCTGGACGGGGCTTACGCCGAATATGTCGAGGGCCTCGACGGCGGGCTGGCGTTGGTGGAATCGCGCGCCAACGTGGTGATGACGCGGACGTTTTCCAAGATCTACGGGCTGGGCGGCCTGCGCATCGGCTGGGGCTACGGGCCGCGCGCGATCATCGACGTGCTGAACCGCATCCGCGGGCCGTTCAATCTCTCGAACACCGCGCTTGACGTGGCCGAGGCGGCGGTGCGCGATCAGGATTACGTCGCCCAGTGCCGGGCCGAGAACGCGCGGCTGCGGGTCTGGCTGGCCGAGGCGCTGGCCGAGCTTGGGGTGCCGTCGGATCCGTCGCTGGCCAATTTCGTGCTGGCGCGCTTTGCCGACGCCGCCGAGGCGCAGGCCTGCGATGCCTATCTGCAAACCCAGGGCCTGCTGGTGCGGCAGGTGGCGGGCTACAAGCTGCCGCATTGTCTGCGCATCACGGTGGGCGACAAATCGGCCTGTCGTCGGGTGGCGCATGCGGTGGCCCAATTCAAGGGCGTGCGGTGATGCTGGTGATCTACCAGCGGGTGGCGCTGATCGGGCTGGGGCTGATTGCCTCATCCATGGCGCATGCGATGCGCGCGCAGGGGCTGGCGGGCGAGATCGTGGGCTATGCCAGGACCGCCGGGACCCGTGCCACGGCGCTGGAGATCGGGATTTGTGACCGGGTCTGCGGCAGTGCCGCCGCGGCGGTGGCGGGGGCGGATCTGGTGGTGCTGGCGGTGCCGGTCGGGGCCATGGCGGCGCTGGCGGCGGCAATCGCGCCGCATCTGAAACCGGGCTGCACCGTGACCGATGTCGGCTCGGTCAAGCAGGCGGTGATCGCGGCAGTGGCACCGCAGATGCCGGCAGGGGTGCATTTCATTCCCGGCCATCCGCTGGCGGGGACCGAGCACTCGGGGCCGCGGGCGGGCTTTGCCCGCCTGTTCCAGAACCGCTGGTGGCTGCTGACGCCCGACCCCGCCACCGACCGCGCCGCCGTCGCCCGGCTGCGGCGGCTGTGCGAGGCGATGGGAGCCAATGTGGACGAGATGGATCCGGCCCACCATGATCTGGTGCTGGCCGTCACCAGCCATGCGCCGCACCTGATCGCCTATACCATGGTGGGTGTGGCCGACGATCTGCGCCGGGTAACCGACAGCGAGGTGATCCGCTATTCCGCCGCCGGGTTTCGCGATTTCACCCGGATTGCGGCGAGTGACCCGACCATGTGGCGCGACGTGTTCCTGAACAACAAGGAGGCGACGCTGGAAATTCTCGGCCGCTTCACCGAAGAACTGTTTGCCCTTCAGCGCGCGATCAGGCTGGGCGACGGCGAGCACCTGCACGCCTATTTCACCAGGACGCGGGCGATCCGGCGTGGTATCATCGAAGCCGGGCAGGATACCGCCGCCCCCGATTTCGGTCGCGAGGCGCAGGCGGATGACAAGAGGACTGGCGACGGGCAGTAGCCAATGCGGGTAACCTTGGGGCTGGCCATGGTGCTGTGCACGCTGGCCGGTGGCGCCTCGGCCGAGGGGCTGGAGCGCTCGCCGCGCCCGCTGGCGCGCCCGGCGGTGCTGGTTGCGCCGTTTCTCGCCGTCGGCATCGAGGCGGCTCAGGTGCTGCCACTGGCCGCCGCGCTGCGCCCCCGGCACCGGTCGGCGGCGCTGGCCGAGTCGGCCCCGGATGTCGAGGTTGTGGCGGTGCAGGCGGCGGCGGGTCCGCGCCCGCGCGCCCGACCCGCAGCACTGGTCACGGCGCTGGTGGCGGCACCGGCCGCGCAGGCGAGCCTGACACCGGGCGGGGCTTTTGCCCCTTGGCCACGCCCGCAGGCCCGGCCTGAAGTGCTGATTGCGGCGTCGGCTCCAGCACCGGCACCGGCACCGGCACCGGCCAAGGGCCGGGGACTGTTTCGCGCGTCAAACCCACGTAGCCAGCCTGACCCACAGGCGGTGGTGCCGCAGCAAGGCTCGGTGTGTGGTGACCGCGCGATCAGAGGCAGCGAACTGGCGCCGATCACCTCGCCCACCGCGGGCTGCGGCATTGCCGCACCGGTGCGGGTGACGGCGGTCGCCGGGGTGGCGCTCAACCCCGCCCCGACGCTCGACTGCGAGACTGCCCAAGCGCTGCGCGAATGGATCGAGGCCGGGCTGCAACCGGCGTTCGGGCGCAACAAGGTGGTCGGCTTCGAGGTCGCGGCCGATTACAGTTGCCGCACCCGCAACAACCAGCGCGGCGCCCGGATCAGCGAACATGGGCGGGGCAAGGCGATCGACATTTCCGGATTCGTGCTGGCCAATGGCTCGGTGCGCCGGGTCGAGGACGACTGGCGCGGGCGCCGCGGCAAGCCGATCAAGGCCGCCTACCGATCCGCCTGCGGCATCTTCGGCACCACCCTCGGGCCGGGCTCGGACGGCTATCACGAGAATCACCTGCATTTCGACACCGCATCCTACGGCAACGGGGCCTATTGCCGGTAAAGCGGGGGCGGTCTGCCCCCCCCTTGGCGTTGCCGCCAATTCACCCCCAAGGCTATTTGCGCCTGTGAGAAACCGGGGTCAGGGCAGCAGTGGGGCGTGACCCAGCGGGATCGGGCCGAATCTGATCAGGCCGCCGTGCAGGGTCAGCGCCAGATCGAGGCGGTCGGGGGTCCCGGATTCGAGCGCCAGCAGGGTCAGGGAGCGCCCAAGGGCGGGTGCGAGGTCGGCGCGGATCAGGCCGCTGGCGCGGGCCGCGATCAGCGCCTGTTGCCAGTGATCGAGGCGCAGCCCGATGCGGCCTTCGGCGCGGCCGGTGGCGTCGGGGGTGAGGTGGCCGCTGACGGCAAGGATGAGCGGGCCCCAACGCAGGGTGCTCTCATTGATGTCGAGGCTGGCCAGGGTCGGGTGGGTCTGGTCGGCGTGGCGATCGAGCGGGGCGGTGAGAGTTGCGACCGCGGTGATCTCGACCAGATCAAGCCGGGGCGGCAGCTCGGACGGGCCGGCCAGCGCCGCCACCAGGGCGGGATCGGGGGCAAGGTCGGTGACGGTGAGGTTGATCGTGTAGCTATTTGTCCCGGTCGGATCGCTGGCGATGGCAAGCCGGGCGTGATCGGCTTCAATCTGCCAGCCGAGGCTGGAGCGCACGCGCGGTTCGCTGCCGGAGAGCGTGAAGTGACCGAGTGGCAGGGACGGCAGCGGGGTCAGGGTCAGGTCGCCTTGCAGGCCGGTCGCGCCGAGGGTGACCGTCTCAGTCGGGATCAGGATGCGCAGCGGGCCGGGCAGGGAAGCGGAAATCTGCCAGGGCTGGTAGCTCGGGCTGGCAAGGTGCAGGCGGGCGATCTGCCAGCCGGTGCCGGTGGCGGGATCAACCAGGCTGACGGCGTTCAGGGTCAGCGCAAGCCGGCCGGGAAAGCCGGTCACGCCCAGGCTGCCGAAGCTGGCGCTGCGACCGCTGGCGGACTGGGCGGCAAACCAGTCCAGGGCCGCCCGTTGCAGCCCCGCGGCTGCCAGCAGCCAGATGCCGCCCCAGGCGAGCACCAGCCCGATCACCGTCGCCGCTACCGCCGCCGCCCCCCGCATCGACGCCCCTTTTCATTTTCTTCGCCGCTGTGTCTATAGGGGGCGGCGGCGGAGGGCCAGACGGATGGTGGCGGGGCTTTGGGTGTTCGGCTACGGCTCGCTGATCTGGAACCCCGGTTTTGCGGTGGCCGAAAGTCAGGTGGCGCGGCTGCAAGGGTGGCGGCGGCGATTCTGCATGCGCTCGATCCACTATCGCGGTACGCCCGCCGCACCGGGGCTGGTTCTGGCGCTGGATCGCGCGACGGACGCGCATTGCGACGGGCTGGCGTTGCGGGTGGCGGCGGGATCCGAGGCCGAGGCGCTGGCGGACTTGCGCGCGCGCGAGCTGATCTCGCAGGCTTATCTCGAGACCCGGCTCTGGGTCGATCTGCATGGGGGCGCGCGGGTGCAGGCGCTGGCCTATGTGATCGACCCCGGCCACGCTCAGTATTGTGGCGGGCTTTCGCTCGAAGGGCAGGCAGAGATCATCGCGCGGGCGGCGGGGGCGCGGGGGCGCAACCGCGATTATCTGTTTGCCACCGCCGAGCATCTGACCCGGCTGGGGATTGAGGATGCCGATCTCGCCTTGCTGGCGGCGCGGGTGCGCGCATTGGCGGGGCCAGCGGGCTGATAGCGGCGCAATCGGCTTGGCAGCGCGCCTGCCACCGCTTATGGTCTGCCCGACAAACAGAAAGCCGTCATGTTGCGATGAAGAAGACTCCGTTCGAGGCCGAGCCGCAGTTCACCCACCCGATCCGACAGATCGTGCTGATGCTGATGGTGATCGTATTGGTGTCGGTGGGGTCGTGGGTCGCGATTGCGATGGTCGAGGGGGTGTTTCTGGCCAACCCGATGCTGAACGGGTTCATCGGGCTGGTGTTCATCCTTGGGGTCGTGACCTGCTTCTGGCAGGTGCTGCAACTGTTTCAGTCGGTGGCCTGGATCGCGGCCTTTGCCGAGCACCGCCCGGGGCAGGACATCGCCCCCGCGCCGCGGCTGCTGGCCCCGCTGGCGGCGCTGCTGCGCTCGCTCGGGGCGCGGACCCAGATCTCGTCCTCGAGTTCGCAGTCGATCCTTGATTCGGTCGCGACCCGGATCGACGAGGCCCGCGACATCACCCGTTACTTGGGCAACCTGCTGATCTTTCTGGGCCTGCTGGGCACCTTTTACGGGCTGGCCACCACCGTGCCCGCGGTGGTTGAAACCATCCGCGCGCTGGCCCCCAAGGAAGGCCAGTCGAGCACCGAGGTGTTCGGCAAGCTGATGACCGGGCTCGAGGCGCAACTGGGGGGCATGGGCACGGCGTTCTCGTCGTCGCTGCTGGGGCTGGCGGGATCGCTGGTGGTGGGGTTGCTCGAACTGTTCGCGAGTCACGGCCAGAACCGTTTTTACCGTCAGCTTGAAGAATGGCTGTCGTCATTCACGCGGCTCGGAGTGGCAAGCGGCGAGGGCGAAGGCGGTGCCGATCAGAGCGCGCTGGGGGTGGTGCTCGACAGCATCGGCCAGCAAGTCGAGGCGTTGCAGGCGTTCTACGCCGAGGCTGACGCCAGCCGTGCGGCGATCGACCAGAGGATCGGCGATCTGGCAGCGGCGGTGGGAACGCTGGCCGACCGGCTGGTTGCCGATGCCGGTCAGGCGGCGCTGATGGCGCGCATTGCCGACGGGCAGGAGCGCCTGATCACCGCCCTGACGGGGGCCGAAGGGGGCGCGCATTCGGATGCCGAAAGCCGCATGCGGATGCGCTCGATCGACGTGCAACTGCTGCGGATACTCGAGGAAATTTCGGCCGGGCGGCAGGAAAGCACCGCCGATCTGCGCGCCGATCTGGCGGCGCTGACGGCGGCGGTGCGGCAGTTGTCGCGCGGCAGCGTCGGGCGGAGCTAAGGCATGGGCCTGTCGCGGCGCGGCAACGGCAGGGGCGGGTCCGAGACCATCTGGCCGGGCTTTGTCGATGCCATGACCGCGCTGTTGATGGTGCTGATGTTCGTGCTGACCATCTTCATGGTGGTGCAGTCGGTGCTGCGCGATACCATTACCAGCCAGACCCACGAACTCGACGACCTGACGGCCCAGGTCGCCAGTCTGGCCGACGCGCTGGGGCTGGAACAGGCGCGCGCCGACCAGTTGCAGACCGAGGTCGGGCAGTTGGGCGCCGATCTGAGCGCGGCGCAGGCGGCGGGGGTGCAGCAGGCGACGCTGATTGCCACCCTGACCGGCCAGCTTGCGAAGCGCGAGGGCGAGTTGGCGGCGGCGGGGGCCCGGATTGCCAGCTTCGAATCGCAGGTGGCCTCGTTGCTGGCCGAGCGCGATGCGGCGCGGGGCGAGGCCGGGGCGCTGACGGCCCAGCTTTCGGATCTGCAGGCGGCGCAGGCGCGGCTGATCTCGGACCAGGAGGCGTTGCAACTGGCGCTGGCCCGCGCGCGCAGCGAGATCGACGCGCAGGCCGAGGCGGCGCGGCTGGCCGCTGCCCGGCGCGAGGCGCTGGATGCGTTGATCGCCGATCTGCGGGCACGCGCCGAGGCCGGGCAGACGTCGCTGAGCGAGGCGCTGGCGCGGCTGGACGCGGCGGAGGCCGAGCGGGCGGCGCAGGCGCTGCGGCTGACGGGGCTGGAGGCTGATCTTTCCGAGGCGGAAAAGGCGCGGCTGGCGGAACGCGCTGCGGCGCAGGCGCTGCGGACGCGGCTCGATCAGGCGGGCGCCGATCTGAGCGAGGCGGAAAAGGCGCGTCTGGCCGATCAGGCGGCGCTGGCGGCGCTGCGCGCCAAGCTGGCGGCATCGGACGACGAACTGGTGGCGATGACGCTGGCGCTCGAAGAGCAGCGCAAGCGCGCCGAAGAGACGCTGACGCTGCTGGCGGCGGCGCAGACCGACGCCGCGCAGGCGGCCGTCGCGGTCGAGGGCAAGGACGCGCTGCTGGCCACGGCGCGCGCGGCGCTGTCGCGCGAGCAGGAGAAATCGGTCGAGACGGCACGGCGCGTGGCCTTGCTCAACCAGCAGATCGCGGCGCTGCGCGAGCAGTTGGGGGGGGTGCAGGGACTGCTCGATGCCTCGGCCGCCAAGGACGCCGACGCCAAGGTGCAGCTTGAGGCGCTGGGCAGTCGGCTCAATTCGGCGCTGGCGCAGGTAGCGGCGGAACAAAAGCGGCGCGCCGAACTGGAAGCCGCCGAAGCGGCGCGGCTGCGCGCCGAGGCGCAGGATCTGGCGAAATACCGCTCGGAATTCTTTGGCAAGCTGCGCGAGGTGCTGGCGGGGCGCGAAGGGGTGCGCATCGTCGGCGACCGGTTCGTGTTCTCGTCCGAAGTGCTGTTCAATCCCGGCGCGGCCGATCTGGCACCCGAAGGGCAAGCGCAGATCGCCGGGGTGGTGGCGACGCTGCGCGAGGTGGCGGGCGAAATCCCGGCCGACATCAACTGGATCATCCGGGTCGATGGTCATACCGACAATGTGCCGTTGTCCGGCCTTGGCGAATTTGCCGACAACTGGGAGTTGAGCCAAGCGCGCGCCCTGTCGGTGGTGCGCTACATGCAGCTCAATCTGGGCTTCCCGCCCGAGCGGCTGGCCGCGACCGGCTTTGGCGAATTCCAGCCGGTGGCGGCGGGCGACAGCCCCGAGGCGCGGGCGCAGAACCGCCGCATCGAGCTCAAGCTGACCGAACGGTAGTGCGTAACAAGGTTTGCAAAACCCTCACACCCGACTTGGAATCGGGTTTTGGGCACCGGGGCCGGGCCCGCGGTCTTGCGGGGTAACTCCCCTTCGCCGCCCGCTACATCACTGCGCCCATCTGCCAAGGCACGAACTCGGCCCCGCCGAAGCCCAGGTTTTCCGATTTGGTGCGCTCGCCCGAGGCCACCCGCAGCAGCAGCTCGAAGATCTCGCGCCCCTTTGCCGCCAGCGGCACCCCGGCGGTGACAATATCGCCGCAGTTGAGATCCATGTCCTCGCGCATGTGGGCATACATCTCGGTGTTGGTCGCGAGCTTGAGGCAGGGCGTGGGCTGATAGCCCGACACCGAGCCGCGCCCGGTGGTGAAGGCAATCAGATTGGCCCCCGAGGCGATCTGGCCGGTGACCGAGCAGGGGTCGTAGCCGGGGCTGTCCATGAAAACGAACCCGCGTTCGGTGACGGGTTCGGCAAAGCGGTAAACCTGGGTCAGCGGGGCGGTGCCGCCCTTGGCCACCGCACCCAGCGATTTCTCGAGGATGGTGGTCAGCCCGCCGCGCTTGTTGCCGGGCGAGGGGTTGTTGTCCATCTCGCCGCCATTGCGGGCGGTATAGGCTTCCCACCAGCGGATGCGCTCGACGATCTTGGCGCCGACCTCGGGTGTTACGGCGCGGCGGGTCAGCAGGTGCTCGGCCCCGTAGATTTCCGAGGTTTCCGACAGGATCGTGGTGCCGCCCTGCGCCACCAGCAGGTCCGAGGCCGCGCCAAGCGCCGGGTTGGCGGTGATGCCGGAATAGCCGTCCGAGCCGCCACATTGCAGCCCGACCATCAGATGCTCCAGCCCCGCCGGCGCGCGCACCGCCTGATTGGCCACGGCCGCCATCTCGGCCAGCACCGCCAGCCCGCGCTCAATCGCTCGCCGGGTGCCACCGCTTTGCTGGATCGTCATATGGCGGAAATTGCCATCGGCCCTGAGCCGCCCGCGGCCGATCAGATCGGGGATCTGCATCACCTCGCAGCCCAGACCCACCAGCAGGATGCCGGCGAAATTGGGGTTGCGGGCGTAGCCCCTGAGGGTGCGGTAAAGGGTGTCGTAACCCTCGCCCTTGCCCGCCATGCCGCAGCCAGAGCCATGCACGATCGGCACCACCCCGTCGATGTTGGGCCAGGCATCAAGCCAGCCGGGGCGCGCGGCCGCCTCGGCAATGAAGCGCGCTACCGACCCCGAGCAGTTTACCGAGGTCAGCACCCCAAGGTAGTTGCGGGTGCCGACGCTGCCACCCTCGCGGTGATAGCCCATGAAGTGGCGGGTCTCGGACGGGGCGGGCAGAGGGCGCAGGTCGGCGCCATACGCATAATCATGGCTGTGCGCGCCCATCCCGAGATTATGGACATGAACATGCGCCCCCGGCGCGATCGGCTGGCTGGCCGCGCCGATGATCTGGCCGTAGCGCAACACATTGTCGCCCCTGGCGATGGCGGCGGTGGCAATCTTGTGACCGCGCGGCACCGCCTGCGGCAGCGGCACCGCAACGCCGGGCACCACGCTGCCCTGCGCCAGGTCTTGCAGCGCCACGATCACGTTGTCGGCAGGGTGCAGGCGGATGACCTTGGGCTGCGCGGTTGTCATTGCGGGACTCCTTGCTGTAAGAGCGCCGGGCCAGGGCCGGGCTACGGCTTGACAGGGCATCGCGCCCAGCTAACATGTTAGTATGCTACAGGGTGCCCCCACGCCAGTGCAAGCTGCAATCCCGTCCGCCCGCCCGCTGCGCCCGCTCAGGGCGTTTTCAGGCTCATTGGCGCAGAAGGTCTATCTGACGCTGAAAGACGCGATTCTGTCGCTGGCCTACCGGCCCGGCGAGATCCTGCGCAAGGCCGAGGTCTGCGCGGCCCTGGGCGTGTCGCGTAGCCCGGTGGCCGAGGCGGTGGCGCGGCTGGCCGCCGAAGGGCTGGTCGATGTCGTCCCGCAGGCCGGTACCTTCATTGCCCGCTTCTCGCTGGCCGATATCCGCGAGGGGGTTTTCCTGCGCGAGGCGCTCGAACTGGCGGCGGTCGAGCGAGTGGCCGAAACCATCACCGACGATCAGGTCATTGCGCTCAGGCGCAATCTCAGGATGCAAGAGGCGCATCTGGCCGACGGCGACACGGCGGGGTTCTACCACCTCGATGCCCGGATGCACGAGCTGATCCTGTCGTTCACCGGCTTCAGGCGGCTGGCGGCGCTGGCCGAGACCAGTTGGGTGCATGTCAACCGGGCGCGGCAGTTGATCCTGCCGACACCCGGTCGGGTGCAGGCGACGCTGACCGAGCATCAGGCCATCGTGGCCGCCCTCGCGGCGCACGATCCGGCGGCTGCCCGCGCCGCCACCCGCGCCCACCTGCGCCAGCTTCTGACCTTTCTCGAACCGCTGGCACACCAGCGCCCCGACCTGTTCCTGCCCGAGTGAGGACCCTCTTTCAAAGCGAAAGTCGCCATGCCCGCCGCCGCCGCCCGCCCCCGCTACGCCGCCCGTCTCAACGCCTTCGCGGTGGGGCTGCACGGTCGGCCGACCGTCGCCGAATTGATCGCCCGCGCCGCCAGCGTGGCGGGCATGGACGCGGCCGATCTGAACTACCCCGACCATTTCGCATCCCACCGCCCGGCCGCGCTTGCCGCCCTGCTGGCCGACCACGGCATGGCGCTAAACGGGGTGGCGATGCGCTACTACACCGACCCAGGCTTTCGCCTCGGGGCCTTCACCAACCCTGACCGGGCAGTGCGGCAGGCGGCGCTCGATCTGACCCGGCGCGGCCTTGATGCGCTGGCCGAAATGGGGGGGCGGCTGATGACGCTGTGGCTGGGGCAGGACGGGGTCGATTACGCCTTCCAGGGCGATTACCGGCGAATGTGGGAGGATACCGTGGCCGCGATTGCCGAACTGGCCGACCACAATCCCGCCCTCGATGTCGCGATCGAATACAAACCCAACGAGCCGCGCGCCTACGCCCTGTTGCCCGATGTCGGCACCACCCTGCTGGCGCTGGGCGAGGTGCGGCGGGCCAACACCGGCGTTACCCTCGATTTCGCCCACCTGCTTTACGCCGATGAAATTCCCGCCCGGTCGGCGGCGCTGGTGGCGCGCCACGCGCGCCTGCTCGGGGTGCACCTCAACGATGGCTACGGCAAGCGCGACGACGGGCTGATGGTGGGCTCGGTCCACCCGGTGCAAACCGTCGAGCTGCTGGTCGAACTGGAACGGACCCGCTATCGCGGGGCGATCTATTTCGACACCTTCCCCGATCACGGCGGGCTCGACCCCTGCGCCGAGGCCGCGACCAACATCGCCATGACCGAGCGCCTGCGCACCGTGGCGGCGCGGCTGGTCGGTCACCCGGATCTGGCCGCCGCAATCGCGCGGCAAGATGCCACCGCCAGCCTCGCCGTCGTGGCCCGCGCCCTCTACCGCGCGCCAGACGAGCGCGGACGCCCCGCGCCCTGAGCGCGCCCCTTCTTCTTTTGCCAAATATCCCGGGGGTTCGGGGGCAGCACCCCCGACGCTAGGGCGCCACCGGCGCCTCCGCTCGCAGCAACCCTTCGGCCTTGAGGGCGGCCCACAGGGCGGGCGGAATCACCGCATCTGCGGCGCGCCGGTTGGCCTCGACCTCGGCCACGCCCTGACCGCCGGGGATCACCGCCACCACAGCCGGGTGACGCAGCGGAAACTGGAACGCGGCATCGACCATCGTCACCCCGTGGCGCGTGCACACCGCTTCGATCCGCGCCACCCGGTCGAGTATGGCCTGCGGAGCCGGGTCGTAGTTGAAGAATGCCCCAGGCTTCGGCCCCGAGGCCAGAATGCCCGAGTTGTAGGGCCCGCCGATCACGATGCCGATGCCGCGCGCCTGCGCCAGCGGCACAAAACTTGCCAGCGACTCCTGCTCGAGCAGGGTATAGCGCCCGGCCAGCAGGAACAGATCGAAATCGCCATGCTCGGCCAGCCATTGGGCCGGCTGCCATTCGTTGACCCCGGCGCCGAAGCCCGTGATCACGCCCTGTTCGCGCAGCTCCAGCAAGGCGCGGTAGCCCCCGGCCATGAACTCGGCCAGCTTTGCGTCCAGCGCGGCCTGACTGCGATGGTTGAAGACGTCGAGATCATGGGCAAAAAGGATGTCGATCCGGTCCACCCCCAACCGCTCCAGCGAGGCCTCGAACGAGCGCATCACTCCGTCATAGCCGTAGTCGTAAACCTCGCGCCGGGCGGGCACGTCGAAGAACTTGCCGATGGTGTCGCGACTCTCGTCCGGCGCGCAACGGCGCAGCAGGCGGCCGACCTTGGTGGACAGCACGTAGGAATCGCGGGCCTTGCCGCGCAGAAAACGGTTGAGCCGGGTTTCCGAAAGCCCCAGCCCGTAAAGCGGCGCGGTATCAAAGTAGCGCACCCCCAGCTCCCACGCCCGGGTCAGGGTGGCCTGGGCCTCGTCCTCGGTAATGGCGCGGTAAAGGTTGCCGAGGGGGGCGGTGCCAAAGCCCAGCTCGGTGAAGGTCAGCCCGCCGTTGCCGGTACGGTCCCAGTGACGTGTCTTCAATTGCATCTTGCCCTCCGTCTGTGCTGACATGCTAGTATGATTCCGGGCGCGCTGCATCCCTTTCCTTGCGAGGCGCGCCAGATCGGAGAGGGGCGGATGGGCAATTTCCGACAGGTGTTCGGGGCGGGCAAGCCGGTGATCGCGATGGTCCATCTGGGCGCGCTGCCGGGCACGCCGCTTTATGACGCGGCGGGTGGTATCGCGGCGCTGGTGGCGGGGGCGCGGGTCGATCTGCGCGCCTTGCAGGCGGCTGGGTTCGATGCGGTGATGTTTGGCAACGAAAACGACCGGCCTTATGAGTTCCAGGCCGATCCGGCCTCGGTTGCCACCATGGCCTATGTCATCGGCCAGTTGCGCGCCGAAATCACCCTGCCGTTCGGGGTCAATGTGCTCTGGGATCCGATCGCCACGATGGCTGTTGCCGCCGCCACCGGCGCGGCTTTCGTGCGCGAGATCTTCACCGGCAGCTATGCCAGCGACATGGGGCCGTGGACCCCCGACGCGGGGGCGGCGCTGCGCTATCGGGCGCGGCTTGGCCGGGGCGATCTGGCGCTGCTTTACAACGTCTCGGCCGAGTTCGCCGATAGCCTCGATCGCCGCTCCTTGCCTGACCGCGCCCGCTCGGCGGTGTTTTCCTCGATCCCCGATGCGGTGCTGGTGTCGGGCCAGATCACCGGCGAGGCGGTGGCGCTATCGGATCTCGAGGCGGTCAAGGCGGTGCTGCCCGAGACCCCGGTTCTGGCCAATACCGGGGTGCGCCACGCCACCGTGGCCGATGTGCTGCGGCTTGCCGATGGCTGCATCGTAGGCTCGGCGCTGAAGGTCGGGGGCCAGACCTGGAACCCGGTCGATCCCGACCGTGCCGCCGATTTCATGGCGCGCGCCCGTGCCGCGCGGGGGGGGAAATGATGCAAAGCCGCCTGCGCGCCGACCTGATCGAGCTGATGCTGACTCCCGGCCTGTCGGGCCACGAGGAGCGGGTGGCACTGCTGGTGCGCACGCGCCTTGCCGCTCTCGGGCTGGCCAGCCGCACCGACCGGTTCGGTAATCTGATCGCCAGCATCCCCGGCGATCCCGCCACCCCCGCGGTGATGCTGTTCACCCACATGGATCAGCTTGGTTTCTTCGTGCGCAAGATCGAGGCGGACGGTCTGATCGCGGTGGCGCGGATGGGCGGTGTGCCCGAGCGCGCGCTGGCGGCCCAGGCGGTGACGCTGTGCCTCGGGCCGGGCCGCGATCTGCCCGGCCTGATCACCAACAAATCCCACCACGCCACCACGCCAGACGAGAAAACCCACGTCATCCCCACCCCGGACATCCGCATCGATACCGGCCATGGCAGCAAGGCGGCGGTCGAGGCGGCGGGGGTGCAGATCGGCACGCCGGTGGTTTATGCCCCGCGAGTGATCGAGCTTGCGGGCGGGCGGATTGCGGGTACCGCGGTGGACGACCGCGCGGGCTGCGCCGTGCTGCTTGAAGTCGCGCGGGCACTGGTCGCGCGCCAAGGCGGGCCGACGGTGCATCTGGTGTGGTCGGTGCAGGAAGAGTTCAACCTGCGCGGCGCGGTGGTGGCGGCGCAGGCGCTGTGCCCCGACATCGCCCTGCAGATCGACCTGATGCTAGCCTGCGACACCCCCGACATGGCGGGTCAGGGCGATATGGCGCTTGGCGGCGGGCCGGGCATCAGTCTTTATTCGTTCCACGGGCGCGGCACCCTGAACGGCGTGATCCCGCACCCCGCGCTGGTGGCGCTGGTGGAGGCGGCGGCGGCGGCTGAATCCCTGCCCCTGCAACGCTCGGCGCAGGTCGGGGTGCTGACCGACCTCTCCTATGTGCAACTGGTAGGCGAAGGGGTGGCCAGCCTCGATCTCGGCTTTCCGCTGCGCTATTCCCATTCGGCGCTCGAGTGCTGCGATCTGGCCGATCTGGCGGATCTTGCGCAGCTTTGCATCGCAGCATTGGCGCGCGTGACACCGGGGCTTGATCTCAATCGCGGGGGCTGAGATGGGGGCGACGCTGGGGCTCGATATCGGCACCTTTGAATCCAAGGGGGTTCTGGTGGACGATGGCGGCGCGATTCTGGCGCAGGCGGCGCGAGCCCACCAGTTGATCGTGCCCCGCCCCGGCCGGGCCGAGCACCGCGCGTTGGAGGATTGGTGGGGCGATTTTGTCGCCATCACCCGCGCCCTGCTGGCCGACAGCCGGATCGACCCACGCCGCATCCGCGCCGTCGCCTGCTCGGCCATCGGGCCGTGCATGTTGCCGGTGGACGCCAGCGGTGCGCCGCTGACGAACGCCGTCCTCTACGGCGTCGATACCCGCGCCAGCGCCGAGATTGCCAACCTCAACGCCGCGATCGGGGCCGAAACCATCCTGGCGCGCTGCGGCAACGCGCTGACCTCGCAGGCGGTCGGGCCGAAAATCCTGTGGCTCAAACGCACCCAGCCCGAGATCTGGGCGCGCACTGCCCGGGTGCTGACCTCGACCAGCTATCTGACCTTCCGGTTGACCGGCAATTATGTGATCGACCACTACACCGCCGCCAACTTCGCCCCGCTCTACGACATCGCTGCGCAGAACTGGTGTTTCGATCTGGCCGACTTCTGCGGCCCCGAGCGCCTGCCGCGCCTGCTGTGGTCGAACCAGATCGCCGGGCAGGTCACCCCCGCCGCCGCCGCCGCGACCGGGCTGGCGGCTGGCACCCCGGTCACCTGCGGCACCATCGACGCCGCCGCCGAGGCGGTCAGCGTCGGCTTGGCCGCCCCCGGTGACATGATGCTGATGTATGGCTCGACCATCTTCATCATCGAGTTGGTCGCCCGTCGCCTGCACGACCCCCGGCTGTGGCATGCACCCTGGCTGTTCCCCGGTCAGTTCACGGTGATGGCGGGACTGGCCACCTCGGGCACGCTGACCCACTGGTTTCGCGACCAGTTTGCCCGCGAACTGCCCCCCGACGCCGGCTTTACCACCCTGACCGCCGAGGCCGAAGCCTCGCCGCCCGGCGCGCGCGGCCTGATCTGCCTGCCCTATTTCTCGGGTGAGCGCACCCCGCTGCATGACCCGCTGGCGCGTGGCGCGTTCTTCGGGCTGAACCTGACGCACACTCGCGGTGATCTTTACCGCGCCGTGCTTGAAGGCATCGCCTGCGCCACCCGCCACATCACCGAGACCTGCGCCGAGGCCGGTGCTCCGCCCGGCCGGGTGCTGGCGGTGGGGGGCGGCACCAAAAACCGGCCGTGGTTGCAGGCCACCTCGGATCTGACGGGGCTTGATCAGATACTGTGCCGCACCACCACGGGTGCGGCCTACGGCGACGCCTGGCTTGCCGCAGCCGCGGTGGGACAGCCTGCCGGGGTGGCGGAGTGGAACCCCGAGGTGGCGCGCATCACCGCGCGGTCCCACCCGGCCTATGCGCGGCTTTACCCGCTCTATCGTCGCCTCTACCAGCAAACCCGCGATATTGCCGCCGAACTGGGAAGTTAGGGCGGGATGGGGGTTGGTGGAAACCGCTTGACCCACGTCGCCCCGGTGGCTGCGCCCCGGTATTCAGGCACCGGGACCGGGTAAGCGGCCTTGCCGGTGAGGCGGAGCAGGAAACCGTCCGGTAAACGGTCTCCCCGCCGATTGGACGCCCGGTCGTGTGCCTGAAGGTTGCAAGGCAAGGGGGCGGTGAGCTTGGCCGAGGCTTCGAGAACAAGCCCGCGCCTGCCGGGGGCAGGCAGGCGCGGCCTGCTTTGACGCGGGTCGAACCAGGCAAGACAAGAGATAACGGACTCCGTTTCCTTCAACCCACCTCCGCCCGGCCCGCCGCCTATTTGACCGCGCCGGCCGCCATGCCCTTGATGATGTAGCGCTCGAGCACCACCCCGATCACGATCAGCGGCAGGATCGCGGCAAACGACAGCGCCGCCATCGACCACCAGCTGATGCCCTGACTGCCGGTCTGGCTGGCCACCATCACCGGCAGGGTGTTGGCGTGGGTCGAGGTCAGCAGCGCGGCAAAGAAATACTCGTTCCAGGTCAACACCAGCGACAGGATCAGCGCCGCCACCATGCCGGGCAGGGCGATCGGCAGGATGATGGTGGCAAACGCCCCCCAGATCGACAGGCCATCGACCATCGCCGCCTCCTCGAGCTCGGTCGGGATGCCCGCGAACTGGTCGCGCATGATCCAGATCACGATCGGCAGCACCATGAGCGTGTAAAGCAGGATCAGCCCGATGCGCGTGTCGAGCAGCGCCAACTCCTTGTAAAGCACCAGAAACGGCAGCGCCAGCACGACCGGCGGCAGGATCAGTTGCGAGAGAAAAAAGAACGAGATGTCAGAATTCCGCATGTAGCCGAAGCGGTAGGAAAACCGCGACAGCCCGTATGCGGCGAGGCTCCCAAGCGCCACCGCCAGCGTTGACGACGTGACCGAGATCACTAGCGAATTGCTGAAGCGGCCCAGAAACTCGGCCCGCACCGTCGATTCCGCCCCGATGGTTTCGGGCGACAGCCCCAGCGAGCGCCAGCCCAGCCATTTCGGGCCAAAATCCCAGAACGGCACCAGGTGGCCCTTCATCACGTCCGGGGCGGCCTTGAACGAGGTGGTGATGGTCCAGTAGATCGGGAACAGGCAGATCACCGCCCACAGGATCAGAGCGCCATAGATCGCCACCCGCCCGCCGAGCCAGCGCGCGCGGTGGGTCAGATCGGTGCTTGAGTCGTGGAAGATCTGCCCGGTCATCGCCCTACCTCGGCCGCGTCCAGCGCTCGGCCAGCTTCATCAGGATCGTCATCGCGATCACGATCAGCACCAGATAGACCATCGCCAGCAAGGTGCCGTAGCCGACGTTAGAGCGGTCGCGGTATTCGCGGAAGATGAAGCTGGTGACGCTGTCGGTGGCGCCGCCCGGCCCGCCCGAGGTGACGTTGATGATGATGTCGGCCAGCTTGAGCTTGAAGATCAGCCGGATCAGGATCGCGGTGATCGAGACCGGCAGCATCAGCGGAAAGGTCACCTCCCAGAATCCGCGCCAGGCGCTGGCACCGTCCACCCGCGCCGCCTCTTGCAGCTCGCGCGGAATCGCCTGCAACCCGGCCAGGATCATGATCATCATGAAGGGAATGTAGGTCCAGGAGTCCATCATCATGATGGTGGCGCGCGCCACCTCGGCGCTGCCGAAGAACGACGGATTGTCCCAACCCAGGGCGCGCGCCAGCCGCGCCAGCGGGCCGAAACGGATCTCCATCATCGACTTGCCAATCATCCAGCTGACCGCCACCGGCGACAGCATCAACGGCATCAGAAACGCCACCCGAAAGAACTTGCGCCCCCTGATCTGCGCATTCAAAAGCAGCGCAAGGCCAAAGGCAATGGCATATTCGACAATGATTGCAAGGCTATACCAGACCATGTTGGCCAGCGCGTTCCAGTAGAACGGGTCGCCCCACATCTGGCGCACGTTGCCAAGGCCATTGAACTTGCGCCCGGTGGGCGATGACAGGTTCCAGTCGGAAAACGCGATCAGCAGCCCGAACAGCAGCGGAAACACCACCAGCGAGACCACGAACAGCGCGGCGGGCAGCACGAACAGCACCCGCTTGCCCTGCTCGCCCCGCGTCAGCACCTGCCCCCAGCACAACGCCACCGCCCACAGGATATAGGCGTAGAGGGTGGGCCGCCAGGTGGTGAACCCGAGATCGAGTTGCCCGGCGACCTGCATGGTCTGCGCCAGCGCCACCAGCGCCAGGGCCGCCGCCGAACCCCAGATGATCGCCCGCCCGAAGGCCACGCGCTTCGGCGACAGATCGTCGGGGGTGACGACGTGCAAAAGATCGCCTTCGATGCTCACACGCACCTCGCGTCGGAAAAGGGGCCGACGGTTTGCCCGTCGGCCCGGTTGGGTCTGACCTTTCCGATCACATCCCGAGCGACGCCTTGTAAAGCGCGATCTGGCTGTCACGCCCGATCTGGTCGGTGATTTTTTCCCAGGCGGCGGCAATTGCATCGGCGGTTTCCTGCGCCGATTTGTAGGTACCGCCGAAACCCTTGGCCAGTTCGTCTTCCGCCACCGAATAGTATTGGAAGATGCCCGGAATCCGCGGCTCGATCGCGGCGTTCGGGTGGTTGTAGCTGTCGGCGTTGGAGCCGAGGTAGTCCTCGACAAAGGCGCGATCGTAGCCCGCTGCCTGCCATTCGTCGAAGTTGAAGTGGCTGTTGCGGTAGGGCTGGAAGCCCGACGGATAGGCCGCCATCCACAGCGACAAATCCTTGCCCCCCAGATGCGCCGCCGCCGACCACGCCGCCTTGCGTTTCTTCTCGTCGCCCGACACCCGGTTGGTGACATAGACCCCCCAGCCGAGATAGGCCATGTTGGGCGCGAAGTTGGGGGTTGCCGGGGTTTCCCACGCGGCGGTTTTTGTGTTGTAAACCTTGTCCGAACCGGGGTTGATCGAGAACCCCACGACATCGCCCACCACCGAGCTGTCGGAGGTGCGCGCCATCGAGCCGACATCGCCCCACCAGCAGATCATCGCGCCGGTGCCGGCCAGGAACTGCTGGAACGCCGTGGTGCCAGGGTCGGCGTTGATCTGGTCGGGCGGCAGCACCGGCATGGTGTCCATCACATCCTGAATCGCCTGCACCCAGGCCGGGTTGTTGACGCGCGGCTTCATGGTGTCGGGGTCGAACAGCCACGCCGGATCGTCGGGGTGCTTAGCATAGGCCGAAGCGCGGTCTTCGAGGAAGTAGAAGCCGAAACCACCCCAGCCCTTCAGCGGATCAAGAAAGCCATAAGCATCGAGCCCGGTCAGCGGGTCTTTCTGACCCTTCACTGCATTCGAGAACGCCTGCACCTGTTGCCAGGTGGTGGGCGCTTCGGTCATGCCGGTGGCGGCCGAGATTGCTGCGTCGCTCAGATAGTCCTTGCGGTAGGCGAAGGTGTGGCAATCGCCGTCGATCGAAATCCGGTAGGTCTTGCCCGCCCAGGTTCCAACCGGCGCCTTGAGGTAGCCCACGTAATCGTCCATGTCGATCTGGGCCTTGACCCAGTCGGGCATCTCGTCCAGCAGGCCCTTGCTCGCGGTATCGCCTTCGAACGGCGCGCCCATCTCGATGATGTCGAAATCGACCGTGCCGGTGGCGATCGCCTGTTGCAGGCGTGGGTTGTAGTCGGCCTGCGCGAGGTCGATCCAGTTGATTTTGGCCCCGGTATAGGCCTCCCACGGCTTGAGGAAGCCACGGAACAGGAAGTTGTGCAGGTTCTGGTTGTTGAGCCCCATGAAGGTCAGCTCGACCCCGGCAAATTCGCCCTCGGCGACATTGGCCCTGGTGGCGGCAAGGGTCATCTCGCCGACCTTCTGCCAGTCGGCGTCGGTGGGCGAGCCCGCCCCCACACCGGGAATGGCCAGGATCGCCGCGCGCACGTCGTCCTGCGCCAGCGCGGACCGCGAAAGGCCAAGGCCACCCATGGCGGCCAGGCTGCCGATGCTGGCGGCACCCTGCATCAGGCGACGCCGGGTCAGGCCCGACCGCACCACGTGATTGTAGAGTTCAACTTTCACGACGACCTCCCATTGGTTGTTCCCCTCGGTCCCGGACGGTCCGGTTTGGGGTAGTCATCGTGCCGATACAAGGCATTTTCCCCGCGGCAAAAGACCGGTACCCCTGTCCGGACGCGCCGAACCCGATCACTGTCTCAGCCTTGCGCGAACGAGTCAAGCTTCTAACATGTTAGCATGTTCAGGTGGTGGACAGCGGCGGTGCGCTACGCTACCAATTCCGGCAGGGTGGCCGTCGCGGCCGGTGAGGTGAGGCAATAATGGCCGAGGTCAGCATCCTTGATCTGCGCAAGTCTTACGGTGGGCTCGAGGTGGTTCACGGCGTCAACGTGGACATTCCCGACGGGCAGTTCGTGGTGCTGGTCGGGCCTTCGGGTTGCGGCAAATCCACCCTGTTGCGGATGATCGCGGGGCTGGAAAGCATCACCTCGGGCCAGATTGTGATCGGGGATCGGGTGGTCAACAACCTCGCCCCTGCCGAGCGCGACATCGCCATGGTGTTCCAGAACTACGCCCTTTACCCGCACAAGACGGTGGCCGCGAACATGGGATTCGCGCTGAAGATGGCGCGGATGGACAAGGCCGAAATCGGCGCACGGGTGGCGCGGGCGGCCGATATTCTGGGCCTTCAGCCCTACCTCGCGCGGTACCCGCGCGAGTTGTCGGGGGGGCAGCGTCAACGCGTGGCGATGGGGCGCGCGATTGTGCGGAACCCCAAGGTGTTCCTGTTCGACGAGCCCTTGTCGAACCTTGACGCCAAGCTCAGGGTGCAGATGCGCTCGGAGATTCGCGAGCTGCACCAGCGGCTGCGCACCACCACCGTCTATGTCACCCACGACCAGATCGAGGCGATGACCATGGCCGACCGCATCGTGGTAATGCGCGACGGCCATATCGCCCAGACCGGCGCCCCGCTCGAGCTTTACGACCGCCCCGCCAATGTCTTTGTCGCCGGTTTCATCGGCTCGCCGGCGATGAACCTGATCACCGGCGTTGCCCGCCGTGATGACAGCGGGGCGCGGGTCGAGGCCGACGGCGTGGTGCTGCCTGCGCCGCAGGTGCCGGGGCTCGACGAGGGGCGGCGGGTGATCTACGGCATCCGCCCCGAACATCTGGAATTGGCCGACAGCGGTCTGGCGGCGACGGTGGTGGTGGTCGAGCCGACCGGCTCGGAAACCCATGTGCTGTTGCGCTTTGGCGGCCATGACGCGGTGGCGGTGTTTCGCGACCGCCACGCCTTTCAGCCCGGCCAGGCGGTGCATCTCGCGCCGCGACTCGATCTGGTGCATCTGTTTGATGCCGAAAATGGCGAGCGTATCGGATGACCCGCACCATCCTGTGTTTTGGCGATTCCAACACCCACGGCACGCGGCCGATGGCCGCGCTTGGCGCGCTGGGGCGGCACCCCCGCGACGTGCGCTGGACCGGGGTGATGGCGCGCGCGCTTGGCCGCGGCTGGCAGGTGATCGAGGAAGGCCAGCCCGGCCGCACCACCCTGCACGACGACCCGATCGAGGGGTCGCACCGCAACGGGCTGACGGTGCTGCCCGCCCTGCTCGACAGCCACCGCCCACTTGATGTGGTGCTGATCAGCTTGGGCACCAACGACCTGAAGCCGCGCTTTGCGGTGACGCCGACCGACATCGCACTGTCGCTCGACAAGCTGGTCGCGGTGATCCGGGCCTCGAACGCCGGGCCAATGGGGCGCGCGCCGCAAGTGCTGCTGGTCTGCCCGCCGCCGATCGAGGAAGTCGGCTGTCTGGCGGGCATCTTTGCCGGGGGGGCGGCAAAATCGCGCCTGCTCGCGGGCGAGGTGGCACAGGTGGCGGCGCGGGCCGGGGTGGCGCTGGTCGAGGCGCAGGCGCATGTTGCGGTCTCGGTGACCGACGGCATCCATTACGACGCGGCGGCGCATGCGCCGCTGGGGCTTGCGCTGGCCGAGGCGGTGCGTCACCATTTCGGCTGACAAGGGGGGCACATGCTCAAGGGAATCGACAACCGGCTGAATGCCGAGGTGCTTTATGCCCTGCGCGCGATGGGCCACGGCGACACGCTGGTGATCGCGGACACCAACTTTCCGTCCGACTCGATCGCGCGCCAGACCGTGCTGGGCGATCTGCTTCGGATGGACAATCTGACCGCGGCCGAGGTTGCCGAGGCGGTACTGTCGGTGCTGCCGCTCGATACCTTCGTTGCGGATTTCGCCGGACGGATGGAAGTGGTGGGGGCGGCGGTCGAGATTCCGCCGGTGCAGGCCGAGGTGCAGGCGGTGATCGACGCCGCCGAAGGTCGCCCGCGCCCGATGGTCGGGATCGAGCGCTTCGAGTTCTACGAGCGCGCCAGGCACGCCTATGCCGTGATCCAGTCGGGCGAGCGGCGGTTCTATGGCTGCATCATCCTGCGCAAGGGCGTGATCCCGCCGGAGGCATGATGGGCAAGGTTGTCGTTCTGGGGGTGTTCGTCGCCGACACCGCCTACCGCGCGGCGCGCCAGCCGAAGATGGGCGAGACCATTCTGGGCCTGAGCTTCGCGCTGGGGCCGGGCGGCAAGGGCTCGAATCAGGCGGTGGCGGCGGCGATGGCGGGGGCCGAGACCCATTTCATCTCGCGCCTCGGGCGTGACCCCTTCGCCGAGATGGCGCTGGCCACCTGGCGCAAGGCGGGGGTGATCCCGGCCGTCAGCCAGCACGCGGCGAGCTACACCGGGGCGGCCTATATCTTCATCGAAGCGGCCACCGGCGACAATGCAATCATCGTCAGCCCCGGCGCGGCGGCGCAGATCGCGGTGGCCGATATTGATGCCCGGGCCGCACTGATCGCGAGCGCGGATGTCTTTGTCACCCAGCTTGAACAGCCGATCCCGGTGGCGCTGCACGCCTTGCGGCTGGCCCGGGCGGCGGGGGTGCGCACAATCCTCAACCCCGCCCCGGCGGCGGCGTTACCTGACGGTATGCTGGCCCTTTGCGACTACGTCACCCCCAACGAATCCGAGGCCGAGGGTCTGACCGGGGTCAAGGTCACCTCGGTCGATGAGGCGGTGGTGGCGGCGCGGGCGCTGTGCGCGGCCGGGGCGGGGGCGGCGATCATCACCTTGGGCGCGAACGGGGCGCTATATCACGACGCCGCACAGACCCTGCATGTGCCCGCGATCGTTGCGGGGCCGGTGGTCGAGACCACCGGCGCGGGCGATGCCTTCAATGGCGGCTTTGCCGCCGCGCTGGCGGGTGGGGCCGACCCGATCACGGCGGTGCGCTTTGGCGCGGCCACGGCGGGGATTTCCGTCACCCGCCCCGGTACCGCTCCGTCGATGCCCGCCCGGGCCGAGATCGAGGCGCTGATGGCGCGCGGTTGAGGCGCGCGGGTTTGCTCTCAGGGCAGGATGAGGGTTGATGGAAACCTCGCAACCAAGATTGCCCGGGTTTACGGCTCGCCGGTAGCCGGGCACCGGCACCGGATCAGCGACCTTGCGGGTGAGGCGGGGCAGGAAACCGCCCGGTGGGGGCTGTTGAAGAAGTCGTTTCAGACCTGTGCCGGGGTTGGTCTGGCGGGGTGATTTTGGA
>Ga0172374_1000211_pt1 | contig 47506 bp, 58 predicted proteins | sample LakKiv3m_FD_114536 | JGI IMG/M metagenome (GOLD analysis project Ga0172374, IMG submission 114536) | Freshwater microbial communities from Kabuno Bay, South-Kivu, Congo - kab_092012_10.3m | ecosystem: Environmental > Aquatic > Freshwater > Lake | place: Democratic Republic of the Congo... | reverse complement strand
CCAAGAACGCAAAGCTGAAAATCTGTTTTGGTCTGCAGGCTCGCATCGTCACCCTTTCTCTGCATCTCGACCCTGGCGGCCGCCACGGCCATTTCGGCGATCGCCGCCGATTTGCCTTCCCGTTTCGCCGCCGGCACCATTACGAGGGAGGTGACAGCGATGCCGGCCGCCGCCCCGCCGATCGCCACCAGCGCGGTTCTGAGCTTGTCAAACATCGCCGATACCAAGAGCGCGGCGCACCGCCGGCATGGTGGCGATTGCGTAGATCGCAAACCCCACGATGACGGCCAACAGGGCAATCTGCACGCGCCAATCAAGCTGGAAAGCCCCCAGCTTTTCGGTGATGGTCGTGCTCGAAATGCCGCCTGCGAGCAACCATGTCCAGAAACGACCAGATTTGCGCACAGGCTTCGCCTTCCGCCCTCCGGCAGGCGAGGGTGGGTCCACCTTTTCCGCCGGCACAGGTGCGGCAGTATTGCCATCGACACCGGGATCCTGCCGGGAGGGGGCAGGAGAAATCGTCGCCGGCGTATCGCCGACTGTCACGAGCCTGACAAGGTCGAGCACATGCCGCAGACGCGCCTCGACCCGTTCCGGCTTTACCAATGCCTTATTGAGACCGTCGCCGGCGTAATAGCTTTGACCGCGTGCCACCTGCCGGTGAGCGCCTTTCGCGCCAGCGAGGACAGGAAAGCTTGCCCACTCCTGGGCGAGCTTCAGCCCGAACTGGACGAGATTGAGCTTACCCGAAATGAAATCGGCATAGCCCCTGCGCAGCAGCAGGTAGTAACCAAGCTTGTTCTGCAGGTCGCTTGAAAAGATTGTCCTGCCATCGATGGAGGGAACCTCCTTCGCGATGCCCTGCAGGGTGGCACGCATGAACTGATAACGGCCGGCGGCGCTTGACGCCGTGTCATAGCCCCAGTTTTTTTTCACCCACGTCTTGTTTCCCCAGTTGGCCTGCGCATCGATGATGTCGCCATAGGTCATCTGGGTGAGAGGAACGCGTAGTTTCCCCTGGCGGTTTCCAAAGATGGTATTGTAACCCTGCGGCGCTTCAATATCACCGATGAAATCCAACAGGTTTTGCGCGTGCAATGGCACGGCCTCAGGCAGCTTTGTGGACATGAAAAATGGCTCCGGTTTTTACAACTGGAGCCATGGTAAGGGAGAGGCGGTACGGTCAAATGCGGGCGTCAGCTTTCCGGCTGCAGCAGTGCCTCGGCCTTTTCTGCGTTCAGAGTTGCCGACAGGAAGGCCTTGAGAGCATCGAAAAACTCGCTGTCGCTCTCGATGATCTGGGCATCATCCCATATGCCCCGGAACTTTGCCGGCTGAAGCGCCTTGGCCGCCATGACGGTTTCAGCATCGGCATTCGAAAGCCTGACCCAGAGCGTCGTTTTAAAAAGGCGATAGGGTTCGGCTTCCGGCACCACGTAAGGGTCCGGTTCATTTCCAGCTGCGACCCAGTCGACATAGTCTTGCGCGGTAACGAGGCAGCTTTCATGAGCGCCGTCGGCCAGAACGCGCGAGACGATTTGCGGCTCTGCGCCAGGCGGCGTGATCAGTCTCCATTTGGTCATAGTTCGCACCCCGTGAAATACAAGTTGAGAGGACCAGCGGATGCGCGAAGCCAGCCCGCATCGCCGGCAACAAAGCCGGTACCAGATGTCGAGATCTGAATTTCACCCGCGTATTCCGATGAGCCACCTGAAAAGTTCCATCCAGTCACACCCTGTGCGGCTCCCCAAGTCGTAAAGATGCCTGCACCCTGAACGACGGCACCCGTCGGGGCGGCCCGCGCAATGACACCGTAATTGACAACAAAAGTAGCCTGTGAAGAACTAGTGGCCGTGCCAAAGCTGGGTACAGCGCCAGCACCTTTTGTGAGGAAGCCAGGCAAATAACGACGGCAAAGGCGATCCTCATGCACAGGATCGCGCGGCGAAAATGGATCCGTCTCAAGCGTAGCATCGCCCTGGACGAAAGAGCACCAGGTGATGTCATAATTGCCTGCCTGGCGTGGCGTCAGAACCATGGCGACTTCAAGGTAGTCATTCGCCGTTCCAAGCACTTTCCCGGATATGCCGGGCACCGTGACGCCCCAGCAGCGACGGTTGGTGGTCGCTGAATAGATTGTCGTGGGAGTACCAGATGCAAAGGCCATCGCTGTGGTAGTAGATCCGGATCCGCTTGTACCAAAATTCTGTACTATCTCGGATGCGAGCGTCTCGTTGCCGGCAGGACCAGTGATGTAGGCGGTCATCGTGTGGTCGCCAGCTTTGAAGCTCGTGACGGCCTCGATGCGTTGGGCGATCCGCAATGTTCCCGCAGTGGGGGCTACAGCGAAGTTGTATCGCATCACGTACTTTGCGCCGCCGAATGCTGCACCGAGTGCCAACTGAAACTGCGAAACCACCACCGGCTGATTGGTGTTGTTCGTCACCAGCCAGCGGTCAAATACGTATCCAGAGGCGCCGGCGGCAATCGTCTGTCCGCCTCTGTTGATGATCGTCGCCGCGCCGTTGATAAGCCTGTTTCTCAGGCCGGCAAGGATGCCGCCATTAATCGAGCCGGTCTTGCGGATCTGGTTGCCGAGCATGTCCAGAGGACCGGACATGCTGTCGCCTGTCTTGTTCAGACCCGTTGTAAAAAAAGATCTGAACAGCGTACCATTGCCACGCAGCATGACTGCAGCGCCGGAAGCGAGCGTGATCGAGCTTACGCCGTCGATTGTTTCAGCGCCGCTGGCTGCGATCGTAAGGGTTCCTGCGCCGATGTTTTTAATCGCGCAATTGAAGCTGGCAGAAAGTGTGGCTGCAGGTGAGAGGGTGAAAGTAATAGGTGTTGCCTTGCTCGCAATAAGACACACGCCTTTGTCACCCGCGACAACGGTGTAGTCGTCGACCTTGACCGCCTCGAGATAGGCGAAAGAGCCATCATTTTTCTGATCCTCTCTCGCCATCGGAATGCCGCCAGCCGTGACGCCGTCGCCACCGTGCCACCGTTTTGTGGTCTCGTTCCATATTAGCAGCGCGTTGCCGAATACTTTCCCGGCGAGCTCGGCTGCGGTTCCTTTGAGTTGGCTGATAGGGGTGGCCATCGTTTCCCTCGCTTAAAGATCGGTGACCCGGCCAAGGTCGCCGGGGAAAAGTTCGAATGGATCGGTTACCCGCCCGAGGTCGTAGAAGGTGCCCGGCTGGAAGCCGGTGTAACCTGCCTGTGCTGCATCGAGCAGGTTTTGCGCCTGTGCCGCGCTTCCGAGCGACTGGGCAGCAGAGTTGGCCGATTGGATTGCTGATGCTGCAGACGCGAGTTCTGAGGCTTGGGCGGCGTCAGCGTATCCTGCAGCCTGCGCAATAGCGTCTTCCAGGCCGCTGGCTTGCGGTCCGCCTCGGATGGTGTCGCCGTCAAGATATAGCGTGCTTCCAGATGGTATATCCCCCGCGACAGTAAACGGGTTTGAACCGTAGTCGACTTTGAGTGAACGGCCGGCGTCTCTGCGGAATTCCTGCTCGATAATCCGAATGCGATCGAGCTCGCCCTCCATGAGGCCGCTCGAGAACCTTCCGTCCCGCACGATCGAGGTCATGCGATCGAGGATCGCGTCTCCCAAAATCAAAATGATGTCACCCGCCGATCGGCCGGTGTTAAAGACCAGAGTTCCGCCTGTCGGCTCGTTGGCGCCACTGATCGTGTATTCTGGAGACGACACTGTTTCGTAAACCCCGGCAGAAAGCTGCCGAAGGATTTTTATGTCCTCGCCTTGCTGGAACGGGAAAGGAATGCTGAAGGTTTTCTGACCAGCGCTTGCCGTGTAGCGACGATACCGGGGGTCGTCGATGATTGGGAAAACACTGCTCATGAAATGGCCCCTGAGTTCAACAGGGGCATCATTTCATAAGTGAGGTAGGGTCAACTTCCGCCGAGTGCCGCCGGCAGGTCCGGAGCCCGATCAGGGACAGCCTGCCCAGGGCGCCACCAGAAACCCTGGCCAAACTCTTTGTCGAAGAAGCGCTGACGCTGCTTGAATGCCTTGTTGGCCTCTGGATCCATCAGGTATTGTAGCTGGTCCCAGACAATCCGTTCCCAGGCAAGCTTCGTGTACCAGATCGTGGATCCGGGTGTGTTGCCTTTCATGAACTTCACGAGCTCGCGGCCGAAATGAGTTTTCTCGCCGCTGGCCAACTGGGCGATGTTGCCGGCCGTGAGGTTCCATGCGTCGTTGGCGCGTTGCATCAGCGGACCGCCGAAGGTTGTCGAGAACCCGCCGCCGTATCGATTGATGTTTGAAAAGAGGAAGTCGCCATAAATGCCAAGGCCGCCGCCCTGCAGGAGTGCCGCACCCCAGAATGCGCCATCCTTCATGTCCTGGGGATCACGGCCGCTGGCGAGGGACTTAAGCTGAAGCGCCATGCCCCCGAAAAGTGTGGTGGAAATCAGAAGCGAACCTGCATATGCGGCTCCCTTTGCAGTCTGGCCACCCGTGAGGAGGCCATGAACACGCCGACCATGCAAAAGCAGAAATACGGCGCCAAAGCTTTTGAACTGGGCGAAGCTCCGCACCACTTCACCTATGAACGTGCCGGGGCGGTTCTCATCAACCAGCATGACTTTCGAGCGCGCGGATCCGGACGGAATTGCATATTCTGTTTCGGCCTGGATCATGGACAGGTAGCGTTCTGCCAGCCGCTCATCCAGCCGTTCGGCGATTTCGTTCGGCCGCATGATTTGTGTGCCGCTGCCCATGTCATGCATTGGCAGCTTGCGCATTTTATCCCAGTCGAGCTCGCGGATCCCGTAGCGGGTCATGACGTCACGGAACGCCGGCGGCAACGAGGCGAAGGGCTTGCCGGCGTTTTCTGCAGCGGTCCGCATGAACGCGAGGCCGAAGGCGTGACGGCCGGCTTGGCTCCAGGGCGTGAGCCCGGAAAGGGTCAAAACCCGATCGGCAAGAAATCCGGACCAGCCGCGGCCGTCGATCGTTCCAACGTAACGGGCCTGCGCATGGAAGACATGCATGGCCTCCTCGAGAATAAGACCGGAAGCAACCGCCTCCCTCCGTGTTTGCGTGCCGGCAGCCTTGACCAGATCAGCGAAAGCGCCGCGGGCGCCGATACCGACGAATTGGCGAGCCATCATGCTCGTGCCGATATCGGAAACCGATGACAGCGCTGCAGATCCGAGAACGCTTGCGGTGATAAGGCTGCGGGTCGCAGCCAGGCCTGAAGCCCAGCGGCCATTGACAGGTGTTTCGAGCGTTCCGCGGATGGAGCCCCAGACAGCGTCAATCTTTTTGTTGGCAGACTGCGCGCCGTCGATCGCCCGATCCGATTTTCCGGCAAAGCGGCTCGGCCGGCCGGCAACCTTTTCCATTGCCTGTTTTTGAACCGCCTGTTTCAGCCACTCGATGGTGCCGTTGGGATTGGGGCCAAGAACCTCCATCGCTGCGATATCTTTTGCCATCATGTTGATATGGCCCATCATCGCGGCAAATGCATCGCCACCGCCACCATAGTCGCGCTGATATCGAAGCCAGCTGTCGGCGTCGCGAAAAATCAGGAAGCGATGCTCGGCGCGCTGGTTGGCAAGGGCGCCCTTGCCGAATGCCTGGCGCAATGGTTCCCGCTTCGACCAGCCTTCCGTTGCAATGTTGGTCCAGATGCCATCGAGAATATCGTCGAGTTCGGCCGCGTCGATCGGCTGGCTGGTCAACGGATTTTTCATGCGGCCGACATCGAGGAGGGGACGAATATCCGCTTTCCACTGATCGAGACCCATCTTGCGCAAGGCCCGGGCATCATGGTGCTGCGGCAATCCCCAGCGCTCGAGCTTGCCGATCGCGCCGCCGGCGGCGTTAAATCGCCGGCGCAGCCATTCGTGAGTATCTTCCCAGACCTGGGCGAATTGCCTGGATGCGGGGTTTCCCGAATTTTCACCAAAAGCCTCGCGCACCACCTCGTCCAGTTGGGCCTTGTTGTGCCGGCCAACGTCACCCAGGAGCGCGGAACGCTTGAAATGGGACAGAACCTCATCCATCCGGGCATGAGCCATGCCGATAATCGCCTTGCGCCTGCCTTCGACACTGTCGAAGGGTGCGGTGCCAAAATGCTCAAGCAGGTCCAGCGCTGCAGCACCTACATCGTGTTCGCCGCGCGGATTTTTGTAGCTGTTAATGTCGGCCGCAATCCGCTTGATCGACGAAAGGGAGAGTTTTGCCTTGCGTTTCTGATGCGCACTTTCAGCCTTCAGCAATTCCGCCAGCGCTTTTTTCGCCTCCGCGTCGGCCGTCACTTCGCTGTTCGCGGCGAATTTCCTGCGCATGCTATCGAATTCGCGCGTGAGGCGTGCGGCGTCTTCTTTCGAGACTTCGCCGCCTTCGACGGCTGTGGTCATACAATCCTTGAAGCTCATGCCCGACAGGCCTCCACAACGGTCGAGAGCCAGTCGAGGCGCTCGAGCTCTTCCTTGATCCCTTCAGGCGTGACGGCGCGGCCGTCGTCGAAAAAGGGAATATCGAAATCATCCGGAAGATCCGCGAGATCCTCGTCGGTGAAAAACGTGTCCTCGATCGGCCGGCCTGGATCATCGAGGCCGCCGCGCATGTCGTTGACGTCGATCCGCTCCGGCGCCACAGGGATCCGTGTGGCTTCTTCAGCCGCCCGATCGGCATCAATCAGGACGCGGTCCAGCGCTTCCGCCGGCGCAATGTTTTCCGAATTGGAAAGCTCGGCCGCCTTCAGGATCAATTTGTCGTCGACGGCGGGACCGGCGCGGGCAACCAGGTCATTCACCAGGCCGTCGGCATAAGCGCGGCCACCGTCATCGATGGAACGGGAAGTTTGGCGGGATCCGGCGTCCAGTTCATCGAGCAGGTCGCGGATGGTACTTTTTTCCATGGCCTCGTCAGGCGTGCCATAGCGATGATCGAAATAACCGGCCTCTGCAGCTGCTCTGCGCGCCTCGTCGAGCGGCAGACCGTTTTCGCGGACGAGACGGCCCACGAAACGCTCGCTGACGTTCTCCAGCCCAAGCGCCCTCAGTTCGCCGCGGAAATCCTGCACGCCGCCTGTCCGCATAAGGAATTGCGCAAGCGTGTCCGCGCCGGCGGCTTTGCTGGTAACGCTTTCCGGCACAAGCTGGTCAACGATGCGGCGCACCTGTTCCGGATCCGGTTCGAACGAAAATGGCGTGTTTGTCTGCGCAGCCCGCATGGCCTGGCTGATTGCGGCATCATGGGTCTCGACCGTGGCGGCCGCGGGCCGCATGTCGTCGATGGCACGCATGGCGCTGATGGCGTCGATGGCGCCGCGCGCTTCGGCCGGCATGGCGCTGCGTATCGGTGCGGCAATTTCGCTGGCGCGGATCGGATCGCCGGAAAAAGCCTCGCGGATCTCCGGTCGTGTCGCCGGCGATGCTGCGACCGCTTCAGCGATCTGCTCGACCTCACGCGGACGTAACACACGACGAATAGCTTCACCGCCGGCTTGGACGCCACCGCCGAGAACACCGCCGACGGTCGCGGCAAAGGCGACATTCTTGAGGGCTTCGTTAAGGCCGTTCTCAATCCCGATTTCCTTCCGCCAGGACTGAACCTGTGGCTGAAGCGCGGCTTCAACAAAGCCATTGACGGCAGCCTCCTTCAGCGCCGTCGAAAGAATGCGACCGCCAATGGTGCGTGCGCCACCTGGCCCACCCCCGGCAAACATCGTCATAACCTGGATAGGGTCGTAACCGGAACCGATGACACCGCCAGTGATTGCGGCCACCCACTTGCCTATACCGTCGTGAGCGGCCATGGCTTTCGCCAGGCGTTCGTCAGCATTCTTCGCCAGGGCCTCGGCGTCACGTTCGACAGGCACACCGGCACGGATGATTGAGGCACGATCAGGATGGCGTTTCTCGACGTCGGAAAGCCAGATGTTAAAGCGATCAACGGCCTCCTGCATCTTGACGGCCGTGCGTTCTGTATCGCTGATGATGCCGCGTTGCGGGTCGAAACGTTGCGCCGGTTCGTCCCGTGCAACGCTGACATTCATTGGGTTTTCGAACGTTTCGCCGGTTGCATCGCGGATCGCGCGGATCCGCTCATCATAAGCGCGGGTGTAGGCCTCGGCCTTTGCCGTCGTGTTATCTACGAGGCGCATCTGCTCAGTGCCAGCGGATAGTATTTCGCCAAGCGTCGATTGACCGTCTGCCCAGGAAGCGGGGGCATCATCGCGGATTGGGGAGAACCAGAAACTCATAGCGGGGTCCACGGTGTGAGATCGAGTTCTTCATCACGGGAGCGGGTAGTTTTGGAAACCTCGTCCAGTTGGCGGATGTTTAGGGTCCAGAACGTTCCGCCGGCGGCACGAAGATATTTGGGGTCGTCGCTCAACGGATCGTTCAGCGCCACTCGATAGAGGCCGTCGCCGACTGACACTAGTTTCGCCTGCCGGATCTTATCGATCGGGATCTTGAACTCGTTGCTGCTGTCGATCGGTGGCAGCTTTTCCATCTGGGCAGGCGTGAGGCCGGCTAGCAGGCGGGCGGGCCGATCTTTCTCCATGTCTGAGGGCACAATGATCCGGGCGCCGTTGACCTCGGCCAAGCCGCCGAAGGTCTTGTCGCCAACCGTGCGTGCGCCCGCGGCGCGGTCGATCGCGCGGGAGAATGCAGCCCGCGCAATCGATCCTTCGGTTTTCAGATCAGTTGCATCAAAGCCATGCTGGTTTGCCATCTGCTCGAAGAGGATGGAGGCGGTCTGGACTAGCGCCGATTGCGTGCGCGGATCCGCATACATGGCGCCGCCGATCTCGCCGTTGGCAAAATTCGACATGTCGCCCTGCGCAGGCATTTTGGCGGTGTAGACCTTTTCACGTTTGTTGGCCAAGGTGTCGGCGACGTCGTTGGCGATCGAAGTATCACCCGACGCGAGAGAGAGGCCGGCAGCGTGGGCGATGATCGGGCCATCTTCGCTAATCTCGGAGAGCACGCGTGGCGCCTCGTTCCCGAATGCTTCCTGCACCGACATGGCGAATGCCGGCAGCATCTCGGGTTTACGCAGAATGGCAGCGGAAAGGGCCTCTTTTTCCCCAGGCCGGAAAACCGGCACCTGTTGCTGATAGAGGCCCGCGACCTGGTCACGCTGGGTCTTTCGCAATGTCAATGTACGGGAGAGCTCGTCGGCCGACGTGGCGTCGATCGGCTGGACTTCGATCGCGCCACCGCGTGCGGCCTGGCCGAGAGGGTCTGTCTGCCGCTCCTTCAGGACGTCCTGGGCGCGCTTGCGGGCGGCCTCGTAGATCTCGAGCTCGTCGGCGTAACCCGGTTTTCCGGCTTCAGGTTTCATCAGCGTGAGGCGCTGATTGAGATCGGCGGTGCTCTGTACCTCCATGCCGTTTGTCGCGGAATAGATGCGGTTGGCACGATCCTGCCCCAGCCGCCATTTCTGCATCCCCTCGGGACCGATGATCTCCCCGACCTTTGCCGGGTCAAGGCCTGAAGATGCCGGATCGAGGCCCTTGCCGGTCGCGGCGATGCTGGCGACGTCATCCTCGATCAGCGCATCGACGCGGATTTTTTCCGCCTTGTTGGACGCAGTGCGCCGGTTGATCTGTTCCCGGGCGTCGTTGAAAAGCGTATTGGAAATGCCCTTGACCGTATCATAGGGCAGGGCAGCGAGAGGGCCTTTTTGCTCCTTCCAGTCATTCAGGAGGCTGGTGGCGAAAGCCTCTTTCTGCTCCGGCGTCGGAAGCGCATCGTAGACGCCCTGTATCCTGCCGCGCGCCGCGGTATCGGCCACATCGAGCTTGTACTTTGCCGCCTGGGCGGGAGTGAGAATGCCCTGTGCCTCGGCGCCGTCGATCGAACGCTGAAAGCTCCGGGTCTGCTCGGCAATGATTGCGTCGCCGTCCGGGTTCGCACCCAGCACCTGCGCCTGGCGCTCAAAGTCGACGAGCCTCGAGCTATAGCCCGCCGAAAACGACGAAAGCTGCTCTTCCCGCAGTTTCTTCTCATGCTGCGCGTTAATGTTCCGCGTGTAGGCCTGGTTCTGGTTGACGAAGCTTTTGTCGAACATGTCCCGCGCCTTGGGATCGTTCGGTAGTTCATCCGCGTATTTTTTGCGGATCGTTTCCGCGGCGCCAGCGTAGCCGGCCGGGTCTTCCTCGAATTGCTGCGCTGCTGCATAGAGGTCGTTTGAAATGCCCTCCTGCATGCGCCAGCCCCAGGACGAAAGGGCGGCATTGTCGAAAGCCTCTCCCCGAATTGTGCCATCACGACGAAGGGCAAGCGGTGTCGTCGAAAGAGGCGTTTCCGTACTGGCTGTTTTCGTCGGGTCAACACCTACAGGTGCCGTGGCGGTTTTCGCCGGCGCCGCGCCTGCAGACTGGGCTGGCGTTGCACTTGCGGTCTGCACGGGTGCGCTACGGGCGCCCAGGATCATAGAGGCTTCCCGCTGGCGCCGCGTCTTGTTCGAGCTCAAACCAGCGACTGCTGAAGACAGCATCTCGAGGTTCCCGGTCTTTGCCGCGGCGACAACCTCTTTCGGCAGGGAGCCGTAATTGTAGCCGACTGATGCAAGGGCGGCTTTCGCGCTTTCCGGCAACCTGTTCCAGGTGTCGCCCAGCTGCTTCTGAACCTGCAGGCCCTCGCGCTTTGTCAGACGGTAATCGAGATCGCGCTCCGCGTCATCGCGGGTGATCTTCATTCCCTTGACGACTTTCACCACCTTGCCGTCGGCTGTTACCGTGGTGTCCGATCCGTAGCCGACGCGATGGGCGTTCACGTCATAATAAGGGACGTCGCGAAACCCTTCCTCTTTTCGCAACAGGGCTTTCGCCTGCTCGTACCATGGGCCGGTCCCTGCGACACCAGCCGCAGTTCCGTTCGCCTGCGATTGCTGAAGATAGGATCCGGCAGCCTCTTGGCCGGTTGTCAAACCTGCAAGCTCACCTTCGCGCTGGGCGGCGCGGTCGGCCATCTTCCCGAGAGTGTCCGACAGATTGCCGGCGACGCTGGCGAGCGCTTCAGCGGCCTGGCCGGTGTTAACCGCAAAGCTCGGCGCATCGCCGATCGCAGCACTCATGTCGAAGCGGGCCAACTGGCCCGGATTGCGAACCTGTCTGTTTGCCATTAGCCTCTCTCCATCAGGCCGATACCGTAATTGGCGACGTCGCCGAAGGCGCTGAGAAGTGCGCCGCCTTTCTGGGATTTCCCCCGGGCCACGAGGTTTTGCGCCCGCAGGCGATACATGGTGCGGCGGAAATCCGTATCCTGCTGGTCGATGGAGATCTCGTCTGCAGCACGGGTCTTGGCATTGGCGGCACTGTCGGCGGCAACGCCCTGGGTGAGATCGATGCCAGCGGCTGCATAGGCAACATCATTGTTGCCGAGAACGCGAGCCAGTTCACGCGACATCTTGGTTTTCCGCTGCTCGCCGGCCAGCTGTTCCTGGCCTTCCTGCAGCATGGTCTGGGCGGCAAGGTCATTGCTCTCGCGGGCGGCGGCCGCGCCGGCTCCGATAGTGCCAAGAACCTTGAGGACGGTAGAGAACCCCTGAAGGGCGCCAAGTGCTCCGGATCCGGCCGCCGCGGCGCCAGTGGCTGCGCCGGCCGCCGTGGTTGCGGCGGCACCAGTTGCCGCACCTGACAATCCTAGTCCCGCAAAAACTTTCCCGATCGCCGCGACGGCAAGTTCCATGGCTGCATCTCCATTATAGTGCAGCCTCTACCGTAATGGCCCGGATGTTCAGTCTACCGGGGCGCGTTTGTGATATGGTGACGAAAGGTGCATCGGAATAACCACGAAGGCCGCTGATCTTGATGCTCCGGGTTACACCCTGGTCTAGCTCGGGAACATCGGCCGCCACACCCCAACGATAAAGATCGACGTCATGAAGCGGGCCGCCATTGGTGCCGATCGCCAGGCTGGTTGTGTCGAGCACGGAAATATGGACGGTGTGGATCCTCGCTTTTCGCTTCAGCACCGTGTTCGGCCCTACCTCCCTCGGGGGAGGAAGTGTCGAAACCACCGGCGGCCGCCATGTTCCGATCGTGGCGGCCGAAACAGCAACGGGCAGCGTGATTGCGCCTGAAGCGACGGTGAAAGGTCCAAAAACGTTGCGATCGCCGATCGCCCAAACCTGCCGACCGTTGAACCTGGCCAGGCCCATGATGACGGCCGTCGGCGAACCGAAAGCGAAATCTATCGCCTCGTCCAGCAGCAAGCCGTTTTCCATCCTCTCAAGGGTGCGCTGTCCGCCATGATCCATGATGAAGGATAGTTCGTTTCGGCCGTTGCGGGACACGGCCTTGAAATTTCCGTCAGCCGTCATTCTGGCGAAAGCCGTCACTTCCTGTTCACGCAGAAGGGTGACGAGACGGGCGTTTCCATCCTCGAGGAGGATGCAGCCAACGTTGCCATCCATCGAGGCCGTGGCGCGGCGCACAGCCATGTCAGAAACGTCCTGCAGGAGGTGTGGCGCCAGAAGGGAAATATTGGTGGCGATGTAATTCCCTTCCTGGTCGGTATACCGCAACTCTCCCAAGGTTGAGCCATTGCTGTGACACCAGAGGGATGCCCCCTCATTTTCCGCTACAGGGACGCCGCGCTTGATACCGTTGCGGGAGGCCTGCACATGGTTCGGTGCTTCGGTTTTGGACAGGGCTCGCTCCGCAATCCAGTATTCCGCCTGGGTCGTGAATATCTGGAGATTGAGAGACGTCACGACCGCCTCGATGCGTTCACCGCCGGCGATGTCCATGGGTACGAGGAAAGGTCCACTCGCTTCGGTGAAGCGATTGTCGTAATTGAAATAGTCGGCCTGCCTTGATGCCATCCAGGCATTTGGAAGAGAACGGAATCCGCCAACAATGAGGCGCTGCTGATAAAAACACCCGCACTGTGGCCAGCCTCGTGCAGCTGATATTACTGGCTCGCCAGGAGCGACCCCGGGCGTTTGCCTGACGGAGAGAACAGCCGCGTCGGATTTATTGATAATTCTGCCTGAAACCGCCCAGCCATCCCCCTCATTTCCGGTGCCAGAGAAGGTGATTACAATCTTGTTCACAGAGGGAGCTACGACTGAAAAGCCGGGGTACACGTTGGGAAGATTATCCAGCGCGGTCACAATGTGGGATATCAGGACAGTCATGTTTGCATCGTAAAAGATGGACTGGGTTTCCTGTCCCGACACTGTCAGCACAAATATCGTCGAACCGGTCTCAAGCCCGACAAATTCCAATCGCCATTCTGCTGGAACGCCATTGCTGTAGACGGCTCCATAATCATAGTTCGGCAGGGCGTCGTAGGGCACGTTATCCACTACCCAACCGCTCGGCATCAGCCTGATGCGCTTGGACTGCAGATCTTGATGGAACAGCAGCATCGTGTCGAGACGTTGAGCCGCGGTGAGCTCGGGAATATGTGAAGCAAGACCCTCGATAGTCATGCTCGCGACTTGCTCTGTCGCGCTCCATACGCGGCACGTATCGCTTGCAAAAACGAGGTCGTAATAGCTGCCATTTGATGCATCAAATGGGAAAATTCTGGCTGCGTCCTGCGGCAGATCACCAACAAATCGTAAACCGTCTCGCAGACGGAATCCTCCCTGGGGGGCGACGACGATGTTTTCCGCTCGCTTGAGACCGGTCGAGAAGTACTTTAGCGTTGTGCGCTCTTCCAGTATCTCCACGAGTTCGCCGGCGGTGAATGCCGATTGCATGCGTCCAGGGCTGGAAACCATCAGGACCTCCAGGCGTGTTCAAGAGGGTTGCGCTGTGTCTGGATCCGCCGCGGCGGATTGGCAAAGCCATCCTCTGACAGAGCGGCGCGCATCTGACCGCCGCGAAACCCTTCGGATGGCGTGCCATATGCTTCGGTCAGAAAGTCAGACATGGCGTTGCGATTGGAGGCGATCGCGAAAGCGAGCTTTCCGGCCAGCGCGGTGATCGTTGCCGTTTTGAAAGTGCCGGTCCAGCGGTGCGGATCTGGCCGGAACTTGATCATGGCGAAGAGAGGTTCGGCGTCGGCGTGCACCTGGCCGTTGGTCAAGATAAATCGGTCGAACCGACGATCCGGATCTGTGACGTCATCGGAGAAGAAAACAGGCAGTCCGGTGTATGGTTGCGGGATCTCGAAGACGTTTTTGAAACCTGTAAGCGGCGTAGCGTCCGTCAAGCGGGAAAGCTGGCGAACCTCGCGCGCAAACGTAAAACCCGAAGGTTGGATGCCGAGATTGAAATCCACGGTTTCTTCATAGATCAGCGATGCGCTCTGGCCGCCGCCCAGATCTTCGGTAAGGCTCTGAACCGGTTCTTCCCCGATACGGGCGCATGCGGTGTTGATGATATCAAGCGGGGTCAGCAGAGCCATGGGCAAATCCTCAGATGCCAAACCCTCGTCGGGGCGTGAACCGACGAGGGCGGGGCTGCATCAAAACATCAGGCTGCGATGTTCTGGGCGGCAATGGTGACGACAGTGCCGGTGTTGGCGGTGACGATGTAATTTCGCCTTACCGGCGCAGTACCCAGGGCGAGGGTCATATCGACATGGTCGCCGACCTTCAGGAGTTTGGCGAGCGGGTTGAAATAGCCCGCTGTTTCGACGGCCGCGCGGTCGTCGTTGGTGACATACTTGTGGACGCCGAGATTTGCGCCGGCCTCGCCGGACGGGTTGAACATGAAATCGACCGTCCGGAAACCTTTCTTATCGAAAGCCATGGTGTGTTCCTTTGCTGGAAATAAACAAGGTGATGGCGGCGCAAACGCCGCCATCAGCATCAGACGATCGAGATCGCGGTGTTGCTGGAGGTGGTGAAGCGCTTGATGCCCTTACCCTCCTGCATGGGCGAAGCAGCGCCCTTGCTGGTCATGTTGACGGTCCACCAGTTCTCGTAGTTATCCCAGTCGGTGATAACGCTGAGATCGGTGTTGTTCGCCCAGCCCATGGCCGACTTATGCCAGATGAACAGGTCCTGCTTGTTGGCGCTGGGGACCGGATAGAGATCCAGCGGATCTTCTTCGACGAAGAGAAACCAGTTGACGCCGTTCCAGAAACGGGTGTCCGTTGCCTTCACGAAGGGGAGATCCGGGCCGACATGATCGGCGGAATTGACGACCTTATTGGCGAGGAGTTGGTTCCATTGCTTTGAAGGAAGGCCGCAATACACGTTTCCGTCCCAGGGAACCTTATCGTCTTGCAGAGCCGCGCAGAGGGTCAACGCGTTGGCGGCGTTAAACGCACCAGCCGAAAAATCGAGGGCGCCAGGCACGGTCGGCACAGCGGTAGCCATCTGCTGATAGATTTCGATATCGGTCGCGCGACCGAGCGCGTTGGCGCCGCTTTCGTAGACAACTTCCTTCTCGTCGACGGTCATGCGATCGACGTCGTACTCCTCGATGACGTCGAAGGCCTTCCAGGTCGCAAGCGGAACTTCGACCTTCTTGCGTGCGGCGTTCGAAGGCTGGTTGCGTTCCCGGCGCTCGACCTTCTTGGCCTTCGACTTACCGGCCAGCCAGAAGATGCCCTTTTCGTTGTTCTCGATGCGCATGGCCTGGGTGACGGTCGGGCGAAGACGATTGCCCTTCTGCTGGTAGATGTGCATCGCCCGGTTGGCGTACTGGGTGGTGTTCCAGTTGGGTGCATTCTGCGTCATATGACGATCTCTCCGATGATGTTGGGGAAACACCGGGGATGGAGAGGCCGCGAAGGCCTGCGGGTCCGGTCAGGGCCGGAGAGGCCGCAGGCGTCGCAGGTCCGCCCTGTGCTGATCTTGACGATAAGCGAGCGGGCGTCCGGTCAACTTTTACCGGGTCGGATAGAGGCGCGCATACGCCTCATCATACTGCTTGCGGAGGCTCTCATCGAACCGCTGGTTCGGATCCTTGTGATCGCGATTGCGTGGGTCGATACGCGGATCCGTGTCGAGCTTTTTGAGATCGTCGGCCGTCAATGCTCCCTGCTGGCCGCCGTCGCCGCTGATCCGAATGCCATTTTCCCCCAGTCGGCCGGAGAGGGCTCGGAGAAGCACGTTGCCGGCCGCCGTGTCGGTCAATGCCATCAGCATGCCGTTGACGTCATTTTTGAGCGCTTCCGGCACGTCCTTAAGCTGCGCCGAAAGCCCCTTGGCGAAGGTCTCGTTTGCGACCAGCGCTTCCTGCGTTCCTTTGACGTCGAGGCCGGTTGCGCTCGAAAATGTCTTCAGTTCGCCGGCGGGGTCGAACGGTGCAGACAGCACGCCCTGTTCGACGAGAGGCGAATAAACGTCGGAAATGAACCCTGCAAACTGTTCCTGGCTAAGGCCATGCTTGTGAGCGGCCGTCCGGGCGGATGCGAAGGCGGGATCCTTGGCGATATCGCCGAAGAATGGCTTGAGGTTGTCGCCTGGCTCGAATGTGTACATGTCCGGTTTCTCCGGCGCAGACGGCATTTTCGAGAGTTTTTCGCGCATGCCGCCGAAACGGGTGTTAAGATCCGTGTATCCGCCGAGGAGTTTGCCAAGGGTTTCATCAGCTGAGGCGCCGGCGAATTCAGATGGCAACCCCTGCGGGGCCGTCCAGCCCCCGCCCTCGTTGCCACCGCCACCGCCGCCGCCGCCTTCGGAATTGAAAAGGCGCTGCCAGCGCCGTGCATAGATTTCATACATGTCACGCCGTCCTTTCAGGTGTCACGAGGCTTGACTGCCTCAGCATTGCCCAGGCCAATCTGCCGGGCAATCTCGTGGGCGAGGGCATTCTGCCCCTCGCGGAATGCGCCGAAAACGGCCATCGACATCGGGTCGAGACCGAGAGATGTGAAGAAAACGGTTCGCCTCAATGTCGTATCGAACAGCAGTTCGAGGGCGCGCTTTCCATCGGAGCTACGCGCAAAGCGGGCCCAGGCGCGGGCGATCGTTTTCTGATCTTCGCTGTCCTTGGCTTGCTTGACTTCCAGCGCGCGTTTCACTTCGGGATCGGCGCTTTCGAACCAATTCCAGCCTCCTTTCGCCGCTGAAGAAATGATGTCCTGTAGGGAGTTTGGCTGCATGTCACGTCGCTCCAGCCGTTGCGGCCGCCGCCTGCAGCGCCATGGCGGCCTGTGCCTGTTCTTGTTCTGCCTTGTCCATCGCCTGGCGCTGCTCATTGGTGACGATGTATTCGGGTGGCACGCCCAGCTGGCGGCCGATATCGGAGAGGGCTTCTTCGAGGTGAGCCACGCGGCCGGCGCGATCCTGAAGGATCATGAGGACCATCTGAAGCCACTGGATGATCTTCTCGATCCGTTGCGCCTCGCGTGCGATCGACAGCGGCGACTTGATGCGGACCCGGGTGATCAGTTGATCTATCGGGATTTCGTTGGCAATCAGGCCGCGATTGTAGGCGAGCTCGAGCACGCGCTTGACAGCAGGGATCGTCACTTCCTTGATGAGGCGGCCGTAGGCTCCAAGGTGATCGGATGCCAGGCGCTTCACACGCTCGAGGATCTCGGTTGCCGAGCGGACAGCTGCGCCGTCGGCCGGCAACGACTGATCCATCATTGTGGCCTTGATGCCCATGCGCATGTCGTTGAGCACCAGGTTGCCGAGATCGATGCGCGGATCCGGGAAACGTTGGACGGACGGACCTTGCGTGCCGCCGTTTCTGGCAACCTTCCAGAATGCCCCCGGAGCCAGTGCCGCAAGGTCTGGATTGAATACGCCGTCATCGACGGCGGTATAAATCCCCAGCATGGCGATCGCAGCGGCTTGCAGCTGAAGACGCGCAGTCGTGTTAACCGTCTTGATGGACGGCATGGCCAACATGACCGGGCCACGGCCGTAGGTCTCACCTGGTACACGGAAATAGCGGGGAATGAGCCAGGGGCAGGTGCGCGACTGGCTGGAATAGATGATGGTGTCCTGCTTGTTGCACCATACGAGCATATGCCAACGGCGCTTTTTCCGGTCGTAGACAGTGTCGACATGGACCTCGATTTCACTTTCCGGTTTCACCCGGAATAGCTCCATCAAATCCTTGCTGAATTTCCCCTCCTGCCACGTATCGACGAGGACACGGACGGACATCTTCCGGTCCCAGAAAATGGCGGCAATCTTGTTGTTCGGGCCTTGTTCAATCAGGAGCTCTTCGATGGGAACGGAGATTGGCTCCCAGAGGAGTTCCGGATCATGGGTGGGGTTCATCAGAATGGCGCCGGTCCCGGCTGAAAGATCGAGCGCCATTTCGTGAAACGCCATATCCCAGTCGCCGTCCTCGAAGAATGCCTGGGCTACCTTGCTCACCGGCGCCAGTTGCTGGGAAAACTGTTCCCGCTCGCCGGTGTCCATCACAAGCGGACCAGGCTCGATTTCGAAGTTTTCCTGCCCGGCCGGCCAGAAGTCCTGCTGGACCTTGCCGGCGAAACGGAAAGCGCTGTCGATCGCTGTATGATCGAAGACCTGGTCGACACGTTTTTCGCCCTGGCCAGTGTGCCGCGTCGATTTTCGGAAGGGGATGGCGTACTGGTACGCCTCGTCCATCAACGGCTGGAATGCATCGCGTTCTTTTTTTGCCGCGTTGCGGCGGGCCTTGAGCTTGTCGACCTCGAACATCAGGCCTGTCCGAACTTGTCGGTTCCGCTACCGGACAGAAAGCTTTCGTTCATGAAGGCGAGCATGCGGCTACCGGTATTGCGGCCGGTTTTACCGGATGTCGCCTGATCGACTTCAGCCTGTTGCCTGGCGAGATCTGCAAGGGTCCGCCGCTGCTGTGCTGCCGCTTCCTGTTTCTGCAGGTTTGCAGCTTCCTTGCTGCCCCCACCCAACAAATTTCCCATGTGTGATTTCCCCGTCACTTTCGAACAGATGAAAGCCGCTGGCGGTCGCGATGCGACGGCCAGCATCCGTGGTGCAGATCACCACGATCTCAGGGTAAGAGCGGGAAGCTAAGGTCAACCGGATATCCCGGATTAGCCGAAGCATGTGAGGCGCGGCTTTTTCTTTGATGTTGAACCAGGCTTCAGCGCCGGTTTCGGTGGGGTAGAGGCCAAAAAGTCCGACGAGCTCATCGCGGTATCGCATGGCGAATGTCTCTCCGCATGACCACATTTCGCGCGCGACGGCCCAACCGACAAGGGTGTTGGCTCCGGAAAGCTCGGCCATGTCGAACAGTGTGGCGGGGGTATCGATACGATATGTCATCGGGTGCCTACCTTGTGGGGATCAAACCCACCCCGACCCCATGGAGAGCTCGAAGAACCGGGCGCACGCGTTGAGCGCTCGCCTTGCTGCCGATCGGCGGCACCACGAATGACACCAGCACGACCGCGAAAACCGATAACCAGATACTGCAGGGCATCCTGAAGGTCGGCCCAGGGGTGGGTTTTCTCGGGCTGTTCCTCGAATTCCGTGGACGCCGTTTCCTTGCGGCGCTTGTATCGGTATTTTCCATCGAAGCCCTCGAGGAGGAGAGGGCACTTTTCCGGGCAGATCTGCAATTCACTGTTCGGCTCATGATAGCCGCGCAATTCGGTCTTGACGGCGTCCAGACGCATGCCGAGTTCGTTTGAACCATTGCCCGGAATGAGGATCGGAAGGCCAAGGATCATGGCGATCGTCTCCATAGCGGTCAGCTGACCGGCCTCCCTGTCGGCGCCATACTCGGCGGCCGGATCGCACCATATGCGGATTTTTGTTGCGCCGGCATAATCCTCCCGGATCTTTCGTTCGAGGCCTTCGCCCATGCGTGCAGCACCCACGCCGTGCCCGAGATAAAGCTCGTCGATGGTCGATATCCGAGATCCTCGCACCTGACCGAAGACGGCGGCTGGATTGAGGGTGTTCATGGAAATATCGATCCCTATGCCAAGGGTGAGCTTTGGCTCGAAATAGATGCGGGAACGGGCGACGTGGATCGTGCGGTTGAATTTTTCATAAACCGGCTTGCCGTGGCGTGAGTACCCAAATTCATTGTCGACCATGCGCTTGACGAAGTGTTCGTCCTGGTTCCGGATGATGCGATCGTAATAGTCCGGGTCAAGATTGAAGCGGTTTTCCGCATTTTCCGATCGGCCGGACGGCTGGATGCAGAGATGGCGGTCCTCGGTTTTGTCCTTGACGAACTTTTTATAGACCCAGTTGTCAACGGTCGGCGCGTTGAGGTCGCCGATTATCTGGCGCTGACGCTGGCCTGAATAGATCGGATGCCCCAGTTCCCTGCTGAGCTTCTCGAGCTCGGCAACGGTTAGCAGAATGTTGGCGGAAGGGTAACGGCCGACGCGCTGCTCGAGGTCATCGAGCGCGCCGTCGACGTGCGTGTCGGCTTCGTTGAGCCAGCCGCCCGAGTATTCGCGGCCCTTCATCAGCGTCTCGATCGAGTTCTCGCCGAGACCGGCAAATTCCGTCACGATTTCGATGCGAACGCCGTCTGTCCCCATGAAACGCAAGGTGTGCGTGACCGGCCGATCATTACCACCGGCCCATTTCGAGCCGGGGAAACCCTTTGGGAACCACTGTTTCCAGCTTTCCAGAACTGTTTTTTCTGCGGAGCGGAAGGTGTCTCGCAGCACGATCCAGCGACACATGCGCGTCGGCTTCTTGTCTTCCGGGTGCCAGGCCACGGGCGCGAGGGTGGCAGCGAGAATGCGCCGGAATGCGCAGAGGGTGGTTTTGCCGCCGCCCAGCGGCCCCATGATGAAGGTGGTGAGATAGGTGGAATTCAGGAAGGTTTCGCCGACAGGACCAGGCGGCGTGTAATTGAACGGGTCGAAGTCGCCGACGAAATCGAGCTCCAGGATCTTCTTGCGCATCTCCTCGTCGGAGTACGTCCGAATGTCGTCACGGGTGATGATGTTCGAAATATGTTGGCTCATTGGTTGGCTCCAACGGTCGCGGCGCCAGCCGGCGCGCGCATAGCGCATGCGCGCCGGCCCACAAGCAAGTCGGTCGAAAGTCGCGAACCGGAGGTTCGTCGGCTTGAGGCCGTCCGCTTTTCAATTCCCTTCCCCGACAGAGGATAGGATTTCCCCCCGACCCCCGCAGAGGCGGGAAGAAGCGCGGTGCATCGGTTGCCCCGGCCCCCGACCCCAAGGCGGAGGAGATTAGACGCGGCCCAAGAGGGCAAAATCACCCCCCGAAACGGCCTTGAGGCCCCTTGCCAAAAATGGCGACGGTGCGCGTGCGCGTGCCCCCAGGGGGCGGGGGTGCCCCCCCTTCGGGGGAGGGCCGGCCGGCGGGGTACGGTGGCCAGCCATGCAGGGGGGGCATACCGGATGCGGCCGCGCCGGCCGCGCCCAGGTCGACCCGCCCAAGGGTGCCGGTCCCCCTCGAAATCGGATGAAAGCAACTGATATCCCATCAGTGAAATATTCCCGTAAGCGCCTGAAATCATTTGCGCTTTCCACTCATGGGACTTTCAGTCGTGGGACTTTCGCCCTCGTCACCCGCTAAGTCATTGATTTTATTAGGTGTGACATCCAGCAGCGGACGCCCGACAGACAAGCCCTTTTGCGCCGCGACCGTGCGCGCCTGGTCAAGCTGGTTCGTGCCGGAGTTGATGACGAGGATCGGCAACCGCTCGTCTTCAACCACCAGGCGGACCGGAGCCTTGCCATGCAGGTAGGGTGCAATGTCACGGGCGCAGGCCAGCTGCTCTTTGACAATCTCGCCCAGGGAGGGCACGGCCATGCCGGTTTTCTTCCCGATCGCCTTCAGGGTCCGCTCGTGCTCGCAGAAAAAGGCCTGAATGCCCACGGGATCTGCGCTCATGAACTCCGCTTGCATCTGCAACGGATCCTTGTAGCCCTGCGCGCTGTACCAGGCGGCGAAATCCTCCGTCTTGCGGTTCCGCGCGCCCTTCGGCCGGCCACGGCCGCGCTTTGCGGCCTTCTTCGGGTCGTGAGAGGCCAGCGCGTCGGCCGCCTCGGCACGCCAATCCTGTCCCTCAGGAGCATTATCGTCGGATATATTATTCGATCCCATCGCCGCCTGCTGTCTACAGAGTGTCTAACGACTGTCTAATAAAATTATCCATATAAAACATATGGTTAGATATATATTTAGACAGTTAGACAACTAGACAGCATGATGCCTCGTATACATACGCACACTTGCGCACATTATGAGAGGTTTGCTGTCTAGCTGTCTAAATGTCTAATGAGGCTTATTCTCTCAATTAATTCAGTGCCTTAATCGTTAGACACTCATTAGACAGTTAGACAGCGATTGCGGCGACGACACACGCCTACTGATACGCTACACGACGGCAAAATCCGTCAACCACGCCGTTTCCAGCATGCCGAAGGGTTGGGGTGCGGGTTTCCACCTGAAAATTGACGCAAAAGGGCGGACCTCTGCCGCCCATGGTTGCAGGGGTCATTTTGCCAACCACCTCGTATATTCGTAGAGGGAGACGAAGCTGCAGCGCGTCTGGCGCCCGGCAACCGTGACGCGATTATCGAAAAGGCCAGGCTTTAACTCAATTTTCGATTTGACGACATTTGGGTCGCCTCGCTTGAATGCGAAGCTCCAGGAGCCCTGTTGTCCATTGGAGAAAGGTGTGCCCGCCAGCGCTTTTGCCAGCACGCGGCTCTGGTTGGGGATGGCAAGGTAATAGTTCTTCGGTCGCGTAGGATCGTCGATCAAGCCGAGATCTATCAGGGAGAGGCGGTCACGAACTTCACTGATGCTCTCACCGGCCTTGATCCGCTCGACCTCCTGCGCCACGGTGCGCCGCGCGCCGCCGGAATAATTCTCGATAACCGATGTCTGGATGGCGATGAGGACTTGCTCCCATGTTGGCGCACGGCCCTCGAGCTCCGGCACGAGATCTGCAGCTAGCCATTCCCCCCAGGGAGAGAGATCGTCATAAGGCAGATTGAGGGCCTTCAATCCCTCGTCGCCGAGCATTGTGTGAGCGACTGCAAGGAACGTTCCGAATGTCTTCTGGCCGCGGCTGTCATGCCCGTGCTCCCGAAGAATATTGGCATAGTCATCAAGGCGATACTGCAAATCCTTCCAGCTATCCGCGAGCCGCCGCAACAGTCGCGGGCCTACGGTATCGGCTTCCGGCAATACGGGGGCTTTGTTGCTTCCCGGATCCAGCGTCAGCAACTGGATGATGGCCAGCCTGGTCATCGAAGCCGGGGGCAGGGGCGGTGGATTAATGCCCGAGAAGAAGAAGGTCGATTGTGCCTGAAACTCTACTCCCTTGTGGTTCTGGCCGCCGCGGATACGCACGGATCCGGACGCCGCGTCACGGGCCATCTTGATGACCTTCTGCGCCTGGTCGATACCGTCGTCGCCCTCGAGCTCGTCGATGGCGATCGGCACGCTATCATGTCCCACCAGCTGATAAAGGCCCGCTTCCGTGGCATTGGTGGTGCTGACCATCATGCGGCCGAGAATTGTTTTTAGGACGCCGTTTTTACCGTTGAGCTCGGATTTGCCGACGCCGGCGTCGCCGACGATCATCATCGAGGGCCGCCAGTCGAGCGCGCCACCAAGCATCGCTACACCGATCGCGCCGAGCACGATGATTGGATCGACCTCCTTCCGGTCCATGTTCCAGGTGCGCAGGATCTCGACGATTTTAACGGACGGATTGTTTTCGTTGGTGATCGGCTCGGACCAGGGCACCATCGCGCGCGGCCGGCGAACATACAGATGATCGCCATGCTCCCCAGTGTCGGAGATCTCGCCGTTGATCCACAGGCAATCGCCGCAATGCAGGACCAGGTTGCCGTCACGATCGCGCCAGGCACCGCGGCCGCGTACCATGTCGGCCGATGACCAGGCGCCGCGCTCCCTGCAGGCCGCATATAGCGCGCGCCGAACCATTTCGCCTTTCCAGCCAGAAACCCGGCCCTTGGCGTCATAGGATGGGAAGGCCCAGTCGAGCCATGCCTCATGTCCTGCAAAAAGCTTCTGCAGGCGCTCGACACCCATGGAGCTATCGCCGGTATTGAATACCTGCCCCATGGTGTCGACGAAATAATAATGCTCCCCGTCATAGCCCAGCGGCCGGACAGGGCAGTTCCAGGGCAAATGCCCGGTGTCATCGAACAGGCCATCCTCGAGCCACTTGCCCGGCATAACGCCGTCCAGCGGCTTTCCACGCTCCGGATAGGCGGCGTCCTTCGTCTTCAGCTGGTGCTTGACCTTGCTGACCGCGCTACCGATCAAACCGCGGACCGGGCGCTTGCCGTCGTTGTTTTCCTCAGCCATCAAAATAAATTTTCCCAGTGACCGGAAAACGGGTCAAAACCCGCCTTCCGGTTGACAATTGAGCGCTCAATTTCAGTTCGTTGATTTGGTCTTTTTGGTTTTTCGGGCGCGTGCCGGCGTTTTCACGTCGGCGCCGACAGCATCGTCACCACTGGCGGCGGCCGCCGCACCGTCGTTCCCATCAGATGCAGTGCCATCATCGCCGGGCTTGCTCCGATCATCACCAGGCTCTTCCCCGCCGGCAACGTCTCCCCCCGCGGCGCCAGGCTGTATCGCCTGCTGCTCGGCGCCGGTCGTGTCAGTGCTCTGGCCACCTTCGTCGCTGCCCTGGTCTGCCAACGCTTCCGCCACTTCTGAAGCCGGGGGAGCCTCTCCACCAGGTTTGTCTGATCCTTCGGTGCTATCACCGTCGCCAAGAAGTTCAGATATCGAGCCCTGTGCATCCGGGTCCGGTTGAGCATCGCCGCCCGCTTTCTGTCCCTCATCTGCAGTTTCTTTTTCATCGGTCGCACCCTCCTGTTGACCAACGGAAAGCGCCGTTGGCCGGTTCTGATCTTCATTTTCGGTTTCGATTGGCGTGCCAAGTGACATGGCATCTGCTGCTTCCTCGGCGGCCGTGGTCTCCTCGAGCGCGCGCTTATCGGCGGCCTGCTGGTCCTTCAGCCATTGCGCCTGATAGGCCTCCTGGTCGCCCAAGCTGCCGTGCGGCTCAAAAATGCTGTCCTCGATCTTCAGCGCCGGCGGCTCCTTGTATTCCGCAACCGCCAGGATCTGCGCGAGCGCGTCTTGCACGGCCTTCAGTTCCCGCAGGGCCTGCAGGCTGGTGGATGCAAAAAGATTGAAGGCGAGCCGGCGGGAGAGGGCGACGTCATCATAGTTACCGTCGTCGGTCAGCGCCTCGATCGCAGCGAAGCGCCACAACCGCTCGCCGCTGGCTTCAGTGCGCGACACATATTCCGCCAGGATATAAACATCGTGCTCCGACTGGGCGACGTCACCGCCGAACCAGTTTTCGTTCTCGAGATCGCGCCCCTCGAGGATGGCGTAAAGGCCGTTGGCCGCCAGGTGACCAATGGCGCCGGCGAAATCCACCGGATCTATCGAAATGATATCCGTCATTCTCTCTCTCCTTGCTGTTGAGCTCGTTTTTCGGCGCGGTCAATCTTCTCGATCGCAGCGACGAGTAGGGCGGCGGCGCGCACCAGGTTCTGGCGATGTGACTTGGGCTTCCACCAGGTCGACGAGAACGGCCAAATATCATTGATGAACCAAGCGCCCTTTGTGCTGAACCTGCAGGCGAACAGCGCAAAAGCGGCGCCGGCCCGCTCGAGCTCGCCATCCTGATATTTGTCGTCGCCCCCTGGGGTAAAACCTTCCTCGTCCCACTGGCGATCGCGCTCGTTCATCACGTCGATAATGGCTTTGGAGGCATCTTCCGGGTTGATCCAACCCGCCTCGATGGCGGCGTCGAAAGGGCTGTCATCCGGCTCGCCCAATACTTCGTAACTCATTTCCATCCGCTCCTGATCGCGTCGTTGACGTCTTTTCCCCACTCGGCCGGCATGGAAATCACCTCCACCGGCTTCCTGAAGCTCCTGAGCCTGGCGATCGCCAGGTCGAACTGTTCCTGCGCCTGCGGCTTGCCCCAGTCGTTGTCCTTGAAAACCACCCATGCGCAGACGGAAGCGTGATCCGGCACGCTGCGAAGGCCCGGCAGGCTGCCGGCAGCCCAGACGCGCAATTCGGGATTGGTGAGGGCAACGGAAAGGCCGTCCTCTATGCCTTCCGTGAGGGCGCAAATGCTGATGACACCATTCTCGGCCGCTTCCTCCGCAGACAACCCGCTCTCGCCGTTGGTGAGGCGAACAACGAGGCCTGTCGTTTCGGGGAACATCAGCTTGGCTTTTTCGACGCCCGCTTTTCCCGATCCGTCACGTTGCAGGAAGGTGTAGTGGCAGGCGCCGATCCGGCCGGTTACATCGACCATGGCGGCAATCATCGCAGGATGGCGCGGTCGGGCCTCGTCCATCCAGTACTCGCATTCCGGATGAAACCGGAGCGATCGACCCAGTTCGACAACCTGTTCCAACTGGACGGCGCGCGTGGCGAGATAGCGGTCAGCCAGGCTATTCTCGATAGGCCTGCAGCTGAAGAAAAACTTGCGGGCCCGGGCGATGGATTTTTCCCGGCGCTTCTTCTCCTCGGCTTCCGCCGCGGATATCCGGATCTGGCGTTCCGCGTCGTATTGCTTCTTCCGCTCGGGCGTCATCTGTCGGATGTTAAACCGGTCCTCGAGCCACTCGACGGCGTCGATACGCGTCTCTGCCGTCACCGCGCCCTTCAGCCCGAAGGCGACGAGGTCGATCGCATCGCCTTGATCCGTTCCGGCAAAATCTTTCCAAGCGCCACGGCGCGGCCCCGTCAGCCAGACAACCATCTGGTCTTCCTTGGCTCCCGCGCGATATGGATTGCGAACATTCCAAAGGCTTTTTCGCCGGAATTTCTGTTGGCCGCCGAGAAGCTCCGCGATGAGCGTCTCGATATTGTCGACGGCATAGCCCTTGGCGACGGAAAACCGGCTCATTGTGCCTCCGTCGCTCCGTGCCGGATGCCAAGAACCACGTAGCCGGGCTCAATCCCGAACTGCCCACCGCGCAGAACATAGACGATCCTGCAGATGAGAACGGGATAGTGAACGAAATTTCCGGAATTGGTGTCGACACGCTGAAGGTTGAGGGTGTCGCCCGTCTGGAACGCCCGATCGTCCTTTCGGACGTCGAAGGTTTTCTCGCCGCGCACTATCGCGTCGTAGAATGGGGCAAGGCATTTCAGTTCGTGTATTGCCGGCATGTCACTCTCCCAACACCACGGCCTCGAGGAGGGAAAGCGCACGGTCAAAATCCCGTTGGTCGCGCCGGTCCTCGACCGATTTCAAAAGTTTGCTCACGTTCTGCTTGGTACAGCCGCACACCTCGGCCGCGATGGCCTGGTTGACGCCGCAGGTCGTCACCAGCAGATAGATCTCGACCGATCGACGATCGGCAGGGCGGATCGTGGCCTGAAACAGGACCAGGCGAATTGCCTTCAGGGCGATGCGGGCGGCCTTAAGCTCCTTCATGCCATCGCTCCGAACATGTCGGCCGTGTCTCTGCGCCGGCGCTCGATCGTCCGGATCGCAAACCGCAATGCCTTCACCTGGGCGTCGGACGCACGGCCGCTATGTCGCAGGCGACGATAGGTCGCCAGCGAAATGTCTGCAGCGAGCGCGAGCTCCTGGAAGGAAATGCCGAGTGCGGCGCGCCTCTCCTCGATACGGGTCAGCGCGGCCTTCTGGTCTGGCCGGTAAGGTGTCCGTTGCATTCACGGGTCTCATCATTTTATGTGGCAGTCGGCCGCGCCGGCACAACGGACAGATCCGGCGCGGAATGGCAGTCAGAAATCCATGTCGTCGTCGTTGGTTTTCTCGACGCTCAATGCTGGCGAGGGGCGATAATCGACGGGACGGATCGGCCGGGGATCCCGATATGAATACCCGGCTTCGTCTCGCGCGATTTCTTCGGTGCAGGGACGCACGGAATAGAGCGCCTGGACGCCATAAAACTCGGAAACGAAATCATTGTCAGAGATCGGGATGTCTACCTGCAGCATCTTGCCGCCGGCGACTTCAACTTCTTTCACGCGGCCAGGGCGCACGCGATGGCCCATGATTTCAACGATGGCCCAACCAGAAAATGCAATATCGGTCATTGTCAGATCCTCTCAAAGCTCGGTAATCGTGTAATCCGGCGCAAGCTGCGGCGGCTCCATTTCCTCCAGCAGGCGACGAAGAAATGCCGCTGCGACAGGAGCGCCGTGCAGAACTTCAATCGTGCCAATCATGCAGCCGATTACGCCGCACGCAGATTTGAACGGCCGTTCACTAGCCAGGACAGCGCGGCGGACGGGCTCGGTGTCGAACTCGCTCATGACGCGGCCTCATCGTCAGACTGGCGAATGATGGTGCCATCGATTGCGATGCAAATGATTTCTGGGTCACCCAGAAGCTTGGCGTCCCAGTAAGCATGCGCGCCGTCGCGGTAGGGCAGATCGAAGTAATATGTGCCGTCCGCAATTCGACACGGCTCCCGATCGCCGCCGCGAACTGTCGGGGGCTTGATCGGGATCACGAGCTCGTCGACGTACGGAACGCCGTCATTGTCTTCACGGCGCACGTCCCAGCGCTGCAGCGGAATGACAAGCTCGTAGTGGCAGAACCAGTTCTTGCCCGGAAACCGGCCGTCGTCCGGCGCTGCTTCCCATCGCAGCTGAAGGTACGCCTTGCGAGTGTCGCTTTCTTTATCGGGTACGCGTTCACGCAGAGCTCTGATCTTTTTCTGTGAAAGCTGGCTCATTTCTTCGCTCCGATGCTGATCTCGTTGGTCTGCAGACCCTTGTTGTAGATTTCGACAAGAGCCTTCGCGACGGACAGCGCCGCGTCGGATCCGGAAATCCGGCGGATCGCCTCGGCGTCGGCCGAAAGGATCGCGCGGTTCTTGCCCTTCAGCTTCAGCACCATGCGGTCATAGCTGATGATCTTGCTGTTGTTCCGGAACAGTCGGGCCGTTGCCTGGATGACCGTGCCGCTCAATGCGCTGGTATCCTTCGGCCAGGCTTCGACGATCGCCTTGCATGCCAGCGTCACGGCCTGGTCGCCATAAGCCTTGATGGCGCGCTCGATCGCGCTGACGGAAGCGGTCAGGTGAGGGGCTTTCGATTTGGTGCCGGCAGGAACGACGTCGCAACCGGCCTCATCGAGGACAGCGCAGATCCGCATCATGTTCTCGTCGCCGGCCTCGATGCCCGCCCAGTATTTTTCGACGGTGGAAATCGCCGATCGGTTGATGTTGACGCCCAGGAAGCTTTGCGCCTCGAGATATGCCTCGTCGAGTTTCACGATCGACGCCGGCACCTTCTCGATGAGCGGGTGTTTCTTTGCTGCCTCGTAACGATGCTGGCCGTCATAGACGCTGAAGCGCCCATCTTCCTGCTCGACGAGCATAAGCGCGCCGAACTGTGCCCAGGTGAAATCCCGCAGGATCTGCAGGATCCGCTTCATCTTCACCGGCCGCTGGTAGGTCGCATCTACATAGATGCTGGAAAGCTCGATCCATTCGAGCCTCGGCGTTTCGCCGATCTGCATGTTCACGCCTTGCATGAGATCAGTCTCCGTTGCTGGCCGGGGCAGATTGCTCCGGCGTGTTTGTGTTCGCTGCTGCTTTCATTTTCCGCAGGTAATCGAGCGTGAGCGGCGATCGGCCGGGCTCGACCTGCAGGACCGTGTGGCCGGCGAGGGTGAAAAGCTGAACCACTTTCACACCTCGCCAGCCGTCGGCGCCGACGAGCTCGTTGACCTCGTCGATCATCGCCTGATGTCGCCGGGTGTTTTCGTCGGGATCCCGCGAGATCTCGCAGTTGGTCGCAAAGGCGGTGTACTGGCTCATGACAGCGCCCGCCTTTCACGCTCACTTCCTTCCAGATACCCTTTGATCCCAAGAAGGAGCCGCGTTGAAACCTGTGTGATGGACTGGCCGTCGCGGATCGCCGCAAGGGTCTCCGTTGCATTCAGCCGGCATGGCGCGTCACGCAGGATCGCGCGGATCTGCTTCGGCAGCCTGTCGTAGGAGAATACGTCCGCGACAGGATCCTGTTCAGCGTAGCGAACACCTGGTACACGATCGCCGCGGTTCCCGTGATCGATCGTCATAGCTCGACCTTTGCCCCGAGCGTGATGCGGCTACTATGAATGTGGCGGTTAAAGCCATGGCTTATGCTGACCGTAAGGGCGTCGCCTGAAGGGCAGCCGTAGATGAAATGAACCCTTCCGTCCTTGATGAAGACGATCGAGTGTTTGGAGAGCGTCAGGTGGAGGTTTACAAGCCGACGCGGGCCGGCACTCGGTCCATAAAGATCGCCGCCGAAAATATATGGCCGGTTTTCGAAGAAAGCCTTCAGCCCCTCGCTGTCATCATCGTGGCCATTGGCGAAAATGACCGGATAGAACAGGATCTCGGGCAATGGCTTTTGCGGGCGGCGCGCTGAACCGCCCAGGAGAAGGTCTGCGATGCGGGAGATGAGGCTTTTCATATGCCCTTCTCCATTTTAGCAACATGCCGCGCCTGGAACTTGTCCGGTGAAATGTCCATCACCCTGCCGATCTCGTCGAACTCGGCCTGCGCGGCAGATACGCCGAACACCTCGCAAAGGGCGTAAAGAGTGACGGCAACGCCGCCTGCTTCCTGTGCAAGCACTCCTGCAGGCCGCCCATAGGTGTAACGGGCCATGCTGTAGACATCGCCCTGGGTCAGCCCCGCCGTTTGGCAAAGCTCGAGGGCCTCCTCGAGGAAGCGCATGGCTCGCTCACGCTGGCTCTCGACATCGAGGCCAGGGATCACACCGAAGGTGTCGCGGATCCAGTTCATGATAAGCTGCTGTCGCTGGTCGCGACGACGCCGTTCCATTTGAAGCTGCAGTACAACCATCTGAGACATGCTGGCCATCACGCCCTCCCGACAATTTCAGGCTGACCCTCAAAGCGGGCCAGCACTTCCTTCAGGGCGACGATCATTTCGGAGCGGGCACAGTTGCTCACATAGTTGGTACGGGCGCCTAGCTCGGCGTCGTTCGAAAAGATCAGGAGCACGAAGCCGTTGGGCTTGGGCCGCTGCTTGCCGTTGAGGATCTCGTCGAGCCCGCCGGCGATCGCCCGCATTGTTTTCACATCTTCCTGAGTTGGTGCGCTCATTGCGTCTCTCCGTCATCGAGGTTGCGCAAAGCGGCTTCGGGGTGACGCGCTACAAGAGAAGCCAGAACCTTACGTTCACGTTCAGCCAGGACGCGCTCGATACGATCAAGCGCGGCCCGCATATCACGCATGCGCGGGTTTGCTTCCGGCTGCTGCCATCTCCAAAATGTCGAGAGGCTGACGTCCGCTTCACCGCACAGCTCACGGATCGGGAACCCGATGGCATCCGCCCGCCGAACAATTTCATTTATGGTATGGTTGTGTTCCATAAATGAGAGGGCTAAGCTGATTTGGGTATCAGGGTCAAGATCATTAATAGTTTGTGCGGGCGTTTTTCCGATGATGCATTCTACCAACGTTATTTCGTTATCAAGAGCGTTGGCTGTGAACTGGAACACCGGCACAAGAGAGCAAATTCGGGATTGGCTTCAGTCGATTATGGCTGAACGCAATATGTCGCCGATCGAGCTTGCGAAGTTTGTCGGCGTGTCGCCAACGACGATTTATCGTGCGATCGATGTTGCCTCTGAGTTCACTACAACGACAAAAACGCTGGAGAAGGTCGCGTCCAAGGTTGGTCGCCAGCCTCCGGGTCCAAGCTACCTTGATGCGCATCATATTCGGCCGCTGAATTCTCCGTCTGGCCTTGAAGCCATTGATGTTCCAAGAAACTTGATCACGCTGACAGCGGACGAGCACCGGCTGCTTGCCTATCGAATTCTTGATCGTTCGCTCGAGCTCGAGGGATATCTCCCCGGTGATATTGTGGTGATCGACGAGGATGTAGCGCCCTCAGCTGGTGATATTGTTTGTGTGGACCTCTCGAACCAACGCCCTGGCGGCGCTGGTCGGGTGTTGAGGCTCTTTGAGCCGCCGTACCTGATGTCGCGGTCAATCGATCGTCGTGTCGAGCCCGCGCCGATCCTGCTTGATCGTTCCGTCGAGATAAAGGGAACCGCAACAGCCATGCTTCGGGAAATGCGTAAAGCGTCCTAACCCATTCGGGCATGGGGCAATTCATCTACGACAATTTGTAAAAGCGGCCGTCGCTCACTCGCGATGGCTGCTTTTTGTCGTTTTCTGGCACTTATCCACCACTAAATGACATGTGCGCGTCACCGGTATGTCGGCGTTAATTCTATGAATGGGATGATAATAGACATTAAATGAAATTCATATGTTGCATTTATGGTAAGTCGTGGCATGTTTGTCTCCGGTTGATTTGCATCGGAGACGCAACACATGAGTTTATCGGAAAGACTGGTGATGCTGCCGGAAATGGCAGAGGCGCTGCAACGCTCTGAAGATTGGGTGCGCCGCAACTGGCTGCGCCTGCACAACGATCATGGCATGCCGCGCAAATGCTCGGTCGGCTGGCAGTGGCCACGCCGTGCCATGGAAGCCTGGCTGGACACGGGCGGCATTTCGCCGGTCGATCTCGAGCCGGAGCACCCGATCCCTCCGACGAACGGAGGCAGCGCTCACCTGCGGCTGGTCGCAAACCAGAACCGCGACCTGGCCGCACGCTATGCGGGGAGGAGCGCATGACGGATATCTTCGCGCACCCTGAAGGCTTCAGCCATGAGGAAGGTCTGCTTCATTCAGATCCCCAGACATCCTGCTTGGCTCGGATGGCGGTAAGCTCATTCGCAAACAATATGGCCGAGTTTTTTAACGAGGAAATGCGGCGCGGCACGGATCCCGTTGTGCTGCTTTCCTCCCTGATGCGCTTCCAGGTCCAGACGCACGCTTGCCTGGCTGCGCAGTTTTTGAAGGCGCCAGGTCATCCGAAGGTGCTCGAGCTCTACGAGCACACGCTGCAGACGGAATACATCGAGCACGCAGAGCGCATTCGGCGCTCCCCGAGATTTTTTGGAGCGCCGGCATGATTATCCGGTTCTATTTCGTAGACTGCGGGCAGGATTTTTTATGGTGGGACGTCAAGGACGATGGCCGCGCAGTTGGCGAAGTCGTCAATGCTGGCCCGTTTCAGGCATGGGCCTGGGCTGACGGCAAGCATTTTGTCAACCTGAATGAACCTCACGGTGCTGGCGATCGGCTCGCCACCACCGACGATCTCCAGCGCTCCAGCGAGACTGGCTACACTATGATGCTGAACTACCCTGTTGAGCGGGTAGAGCGATTGGAGGACGCAGCATGATCACTCCTCTCTCTGAAAATCCTGCGGTTATGGATCCGCGCCGCAACCTTTCCCGCGCCGAACAGTCCGCGCTGGCCTCGATCGATTTTTTCCGCCACCAGGCCGTTGTCAATAACAAGGCTTGCGTCGGTCCGAAGCGGTTTGATTTTTCGACGATCCGCCGGCTCCAGGAGAAGGAGCTCGTGCGCGGTCGCGTGCCGAACCTCACGCTTACCACTGGCGGCGGGCTTGCGCTTTATCGTCTGAAGGGCGGTGACGCATGAGCAACACGATCCAGATAACTGAAGCGATGGTGGATGCCGGATGCAAAGCGATTATTGATCTGCGCGGTCACGGAGAATGGCCAACTGACTTTACCCCCGCGGATCAATCAGTCGGGCGACAGAATATTCGCGCCGCGCTCGAGGCCGCCCTCTCCGCACAGATGCAGGACATGGCGTCGATGGCCGATGACATCGAGAAACTCGACGTCGATTACAACATCAGCGAATTTTACGGCCTCTCAGATTGGGCCGCCTTTGCAGCGGGCATTGCCAAGGGCCGCGCAGCAGCTGCGGAGTTAGTCCGCACCAAAGCGCCTGAAAGGCGGTGACCTATGAACGCCACGGTTCACCTCGTCGAAGGCCCTGTCACGGTCGCCAGTCTGCTTCAGCAGATCAGCGACGCCGGCTTCCAGCAGGACGACGCAACTTTGCGCCTGCTTGATGCACTGCCTGCGGATCCGGCCGCGCTCGATCGGTTCATGCGGCTGCGCCAGGACATGGCGGTGACGCGATCAATATTCATCGCTGAAGCATCCGCACGCCTGAAGGGCGCATGATCCCCTGCGCGACGCCAAGACCTCCGGCGTCGTTCTACCGGCCATTTGCACGGCCAGTCCCCCTCCGTTGCGAATGCCGGATCCTGCCCGGCGGTCTTTGTTCTGAGTGGCCGCCGGGTCTTTTTGGAGTTGCGATATGAAAGTCAAAATCAAACACCTTGAATGGCGCGACGGCCGCCCACGCTTCAAGCCCGGCCCCGGCCTTCGGGAGAAGGGGCACAAGCCGCTGGATCTTAAACATCCGAATGGCCGCTGGTTCACGCAGGGCGAGGCGCTGGATTGGTCCAATGAGTTCGTGCGGGCGTTGACGGCGGCGAAGGCGGAAAACGCGCCTGCGGCCTTCCCTGCGGTCCCGGTGATGGCGCGGAAGAAAGCGCCGGCAGTCTATCCGGTTTCGAAGCTGATGGACGAATGGTTAAAAAGCCCTCGTGTCCTCTGCAAGGCGCCGGCTACCATCAAGGACTACAAGCAGAAAACCCGTGTCATCGAGAACCATGACCCGGATCTTTGGGCCGCTGAAGTGTTGGCGCTGGATCAGACCATTTGTTACGGCCTGTATGAGGATCTCTGGACCTCGCGCGGGCTGGCGACTGCGCGCGGTGCGTTGGTGGTGCTAGGCATGGCGATCAAATGGGGTATGCGCTCCGGCCGGTTGAAGGGGTTGAGCATCAATCCGGCCCGAGATCTGGACATGCAGCAGCCTGATCCACGGGCGCGGTTCCTCACCAAGGAGGAATTTGATTGCCTGGTCGCGACGGCTGAAGGGGAGAAGTTCCGGCGTATCGATATCGCGGACATGCTGTTCTGCGGCGTGTGGACCAGCCAACGCCAATACGACCGGCTTCACCTGAAGCAGTCGGCCTTTCGCAACGGCCGGTTCGTTCTCCGCCAGAACAAGACGAGCGCGATCGTCAATCCGCCGGTGGCAACGCCATATCAGGCTAGGCTCGACGCCGCCCTCGATCGTCGAAATGCGAAAGGCGTCATCAGTCCCTATGCGCATCTGAATGAAAACACATGGGCGCCTTGGAACGATTACACCTACCGTAACCTGTTCAGCGACATTCGTGCGGAGGCGGCAAAGAAGATCCCGACAATAAAGACCGTAATGGAAAAGGATCTTCGCGCCACCGGCGTCACATGGATGGCTCTCGCCGGCAACACCCTGCCGCAGATCTGCGCGGTTTCCGGCCACTCGCTCCAGGGCGCGCACATGATCCTGAAACACTATCTCGCCCTCCATCCGGAAATGGCGACAACTGCGATCGGCAACCTCGTCACCTGGTACGAGGGTGGCGGGAGTTCTGACCTTGCAATTTAAAAGGAGCGATTATGCGCGAAAGTGAGACTGTGAGAATTAACGGCAGGCTGTACCGCAAGTTCATTCGGTTTCCCGAAGAGATTACGGATGGCACATTGCGCTGCATACGGTGTGGCCAGATCGACGAGGAAGAATATCACGACCAGGATATCTGTGTCGCTGCATTCCAGCCTGTATCAGAATTGCAGGCCGAACTCGAGCCAGGCCTGTTGCCTTGCCCGTTCTGCGGATCCTCGAATGTTGATCCTCGTGGATGGGCTTCGAATGACGGTTCGCATGGACCGGCCTGTGACAATTGCTGCGGCTCGGCTCAGACGATCGAACTCTGGAATTCTCGGCCACTCGTCCGGCACGAAGCCGAATTGAGCGCGTGCAAGGCCGCACTCGATGAATACAACGCCGCACTTCAGCGTCGCGAACATGGCGGCGTAGCAGCTTCTCGATGCGTCGAGGCGCTTGAGAAAATCTTCTATCCCGAGAAATTTCAACCCGCCGGCGCGGTGCGTCAGGCCAGTCAGGAGAATTGAAATGCTGAACCTCGATACCAATGAACGCCCGAAGCGCAGCGGCCGCACGATCGACCAACAGATCGGCGCAGCCGTGCGGGACACGCGCAAGGCGCGCGGCATGAGCCAGACGGACTTAGGCAACCACATCCACGTCACGTTTCAGCAGATCCAGAAATACGAAAAGGGCACCAACCGCATTGCGGTCAGCACCCTTCTTGATATTTGCCGCGCCCTGGACGTGGCGCCGATCGACATTCTCACCGGCCTCATCGATCCGGACAAGAAAAGCGAGATGAGCGAAGTGCTTCAGGAGAACCGGGACTTGAAGGAGCAACTGGCGAAAGTGCGCCGGCTGGTTTCGTAGCTCAGTTGGTTTCGGTAAGCAGCATAATGTAAGCGGGATCAACATCTGCCTGGATCATGCATGATTTGACAAACGATTTGCGGTAGGCCCGGCACCTGATCGTGTCCCTACCGCAGTTTTTTAAGGCTTCTGCCTGGCAGTGGTTGAACACCGCCATAGCCTCCGGCCCTTTCGCCTCGGCCGCGCCGGCCGCAACGATCGAAGCGAATATTATAAATGCTCGCATCCTATTTCCCCCTGCCTAGTTAACAGGTGTATTTTTATGATGCCCCTCTGCAGATCTTGCAAGGCGCTATTTTATAGGAGGCAACATGTCTTTTTCGGCCATAAAGGAAATCGAGAAGAGTTTCGATAACCTGGAGAAGAGCATCTACCTGACCTTTCTCGCCGCACCGAAACATTTGCAGGGCGCATTCACGGGAGTGAACCAGCGTCGCAGGCGAAGCGACACGATGACGGGGGAGCTTGCCTTGTTTATGGCTGGCCGCCTTTGTCACACTTACCTGTTCTATCGTGGGGATGACCTAGTCGACGAAGGGGGCGTTGCACAGTTCTTACACCAATCGCTGGTGGCTGTACCAGACGTCAAATCAAAAGCATGCGGTGCGAAGTCTGCAGACGACTATGAGCCGGCGCGCCGAGAACTTGCTGCGCAACTTTTTGCCGGAATGACGTCGCAGTGGCGGAGCGAATACAGCCCAAAGCACCGCCGATAAATGGAAATCCCACATGGGACTTTTTCACTATCCCAAAAGTCCCACGGTCGCCGGCTTGGAAGGCTTGGAAGTACTGAAAAATATGGGGGTCGGTGGTGAGAGCGCAGGGATTCGAACCCTGGACCTACTGATTAAAAGTCAGTTGCTCTACCGGCTGAGCTACGCTCTCCCATGTCGGGGCTGATTTGCCCTTCGGAAGTGCGCGGAACATATGTAGAGCGATCCGTTCGGTCAACCCAAAAAAAGCGCTTTCTACAATCAATCTGGTTTTTTTTGTCGCACCCCCAAAAAGGTGATTGGAGAGAGGGGGCGGCTGGGGATAAAACCGGCTTCAGGCGTGTCGCGCAAACGGGTGAAATCGTTTTGCAGCAATGACATGCGCGAAAATGAAGCGCGAAGTGGCGGCGAATCCTCAAAATCGTCGCGGCTTTGCGGGATGCGGAGTTCTTCTTGTCGATTGCCGATATTTCCCTGTTCAGCGCGCTCCTGGCCGGCGCTCTTTCGTTTCTGTCGCCCTGTGTGCTGCCGCTGGTGCCGCCCTATCTCTGTTATATGGCGGGTGTTTCCGTCGAGCAGTTCAAGACGGAGGAGACCGCGCCGCGGCCGGAGATTCGCAGAGCCGTGATGTTTTCGGCTTTCTTCTTCACCCTCGGTTTCGCCACTGTTTTCGTGGCGCTGGGGGCAGGCGCCTCGACGATCGGCACGTTGCTGCGGCAGAATATCGATATTCTCGCCAAGATCGGCGGTTTCATCATTATCCTCATGGGCCTGAATTTTCTCGGCGTTTTCCGTATCGGCCTGTTTTCGCGTGAGGCGCGGTTTCAGGGGGCGGGCAAACCCGCCACGCTTTCCGGGGCTTATGTCATGGGCCTTGCCTTCGCTTTTGGCTGGACGCCCTGCATCGGCCCGGTTCTGGGCGCCATTCTCGGCGTTGCCGCCGCGCGTGACACGGTGGGTGACGGTGCAATGCTGCTTGCCGTCTATTCACTCGGTCTTGCGGTGCCGTTCTGGATTGCGGCAGCTTTTTCCGGCTCCTTCATGCGTTTCCTTGCGCGTTTCCGCCGCCATCTCGGTCTTGTAGAAAAGGTGATGGGTGTACTTCTGGTGCTGACCGGTATCGCTTTCATGTCCGGTTTTATCACCAATGTGGCGATCTGGTTCCAGGAGACCTTTCCGATCCTGATGAAAATCGGTTAAGCCTCCCGCGGAGATTATAGGCGGAGAAAGATCGTGGCCGATATCGTGGGATTGCTGTTGCCGTTTTTCGGCCTGATCTTCATCGGTTACGGCGCGGCGCGCATCACGAAGCAGCCGGTCGAGGCGATGGGCTGGCTGAACACCTTCATTATCTATGCGGCGCTGCCGGCGCTGTTTTTCAAGCTGGTGTCGAAAACCCCGGTGGAGGAACTGGCGCGGATGGATTTCGTCGCCGCCAGCCTTGCCTGCACCTATGGCATTTTTCTGCTGGTGTTCCTGATTGGCCGGTTCGTACGCAAGAACAGCTTCGCCGAAACCACGATCCAGAGTTTCGCGGCAAGCTACGGCAATATCGGTTACATGGGGCCGGGGCTTGCGCTGCTGGCGCTTGGCGAAAAGGCGGCAGTGCCGGTGGCGCTGATCGTCTGCCTTGAAAACGCTGCCCATTTCATCGTCGCACCGGCGATGATGGCGGTGGCTGGGGGCGACAAGCGATCGACTGCGAGGCTTGCGCTGGATGTGGCGCGCAAGGTCATCACTCATCCATTCATCGTCTCGGTAATTGCCGGATTTCTTGCCGCTTCGCTGTCATGGCAGCCGCCGGAGGCGGTGCAGCGGCTGGTGGATTATCTGGCGCAATCGGCCGCCCCCTGCGCGCTGTTTGCCATGGGCGTAACGCTGGCGCTCAGGCCAATGAAACGGGTGCCGGTGGAAATCAGCTATATCGTGCCGGCAAAGCTGATCCTGCATCCTCTTGCCGCCTATCTGGTCCTGTCGTCGCTCGGGCGGTTCGAGCCGGTGTGGATCTATTCCGCCGTTCTGCTCGCTGCGCTACCGACCGCAACGAATGTCTTCGTCATCGGCCAGCAATATCATGTCTGGCAGGAGCGGGCGTCGGCGACGATCCTGATTTCGACAATGCTGTCGGTCTTCACGCTGACCGGTGTGGTGTATTTCATCCAGCCTTTTTGAAGCTGCCGAACAGCAGCGAGGGCAGGGCCTTCAGCCCGCGCCCCGGCTCGATGCCTTCGCGCATGACCATGCTTCTGAGCGTGCCGATGCCGGAGAGCACATGCAGGCCCGCCGCGCGCGCCATCTGCACCGGCAGGAAATCCGAAAGCAGCGAGCGGTTCAGGAGATCGACGCTCAGGGTGCGGCTATAAACATCCGCCCGCCGTTTGCGGTCGAAGCTGCTGCCGGCGTCCGCCGCAATCGGCCGGTCGGAGACGGCGCCCAGCAGTTCCGTCAGCACGATGATGTCGCGCAGGCTGAGGTTCAGTCCCTGCGCGCCGATGGGTGGAAAACCATGCGCCGCCTCGCCGATCAGCGCCACGCGGCCCTTGCCGAAGCGGTGCGCCGTCATGGAAGACAGCGGCCATGCCTGCACGCTGTTCTCTACGGTAACCGCGCCGAGCATGGATTGCATGCGTTCCTCGACCTTCAGGCTCAGGGCTTCCAGCGGCAGCGCCGTCAGTTCCTCGGCCTGCTGTGGCGTGACGACCCAGACGAGGCTGGAACGGTTGCCGGGCAGGGGAACCTGGGTGAAAGGTCCGGTTGGCGTGTGGAATTCCGTCGAGACGTTGCCGTGCGGCCGGCTATGGCCAAAGTTCAGGACGACGGCTGTCTGCGGGTAGGACCAGGATTTGACACCGATACCGGCCGCATCCCGCACCATCGATTTCCTGCCATCCGCGCCGATCAGAAAATCGGCCGATAGCGTTTCGCCATTCGCCAGCGTCACCGTTATGCGATCGTTGCCGATGTCGATCGTTTCCGCCGAGGTATCGAGACGGGTAATATTGTGTTCCTGCTCGACCGCCTCTGCGAGAACGCCTAGCAGCGCCTCATTGGGAATATTCCAGCCGAAAGCATCCAGCCCGATTTCGGAAGAGCGGAACTGTACCGTCGGCGCGCGCAGCAGCCGGTCGGTGCCGTCGATGATCTGCATGGTGGAAAGGCGCGCGGCGGCAGGCGCTATGCGTGACCAAAGGCCGAGGCGGTCCATGAACCGGATGGACTGATCCATCAGCGCGGTGGTGCGCCGATCCTTCCTGTCGCTTGAAGGAGCAACGAGCGCCACGTGGCGGCCGGCCCGGGCGAGTGCAATAGCGGCAATCTGGCCCGCAAGTCCCGCACCTGTTATGGCGATATCGAAGTGTCTCATGGTCCTGATCCGTTGTTATTTCCACAGCATCATAGAGGCTTTGCGCAGGTAAATCCACTTGGACGCCGGAACATCCGGGCGCAAACATTCGTTGGTTGCGCCACTATATTAGTCTTAGGATAAGCGGATTGAGCCGGTTGCAAAGCGTGGTGAATGGCCGCATACCGGAATGAACAGGGCGGATGAAAAGCGGGGCGCAGACGCTGACCATGAAAATTTTCAACTACAAGCGTGTTCCCTACGCGGAAATCCGCGCCTTTTCCGTGCATATGCTCACGGCATCCGGTTCGTTTCTGGCGTTTCTCGGCGTCGTCGCCGCTGCCGAGCATCGTTTTGTCGATATGTTCTGGTGGCTGGGGCTTGCGCTTCTGGTCGATGGTATCGATGGACCCATCGCCCGCAAGGTGCGGGTGAAGGAAGTTCTGCCCAACTGGTCCGGCGATACGCTCGACAATATCATCGACTACGTCACCTATGTGCTTCTGCCAGCCTTTGCGCTTTACCAGAGCGGCATGATCGGCGAGCCGTTATCCTTCGTGGCGGCTGGCATGATCGTGGTCTCGAGTGCCATCTATTATGCCGATATGGGCATGAAGACGGACGAATATTTCTTCTCGGGATTCCCGGTGGTGTGGAACATGGTTGTTTTCACGCTGTTCGTCATGGATGCGAGCGCAACCACGGCCATGATAGTCGTCACCGTGTCGGTGTTCCTGACATTCCTGCCGATCAACTTCCTGCATCCGGTGCGGGTTAAGAGGTTGCGGCCGCTCAATCTGGCCGTCGTGTTCGTCTGGTGCGCGCTTGGCGGTTATGCGCTGCTAATGCATTTTGAAACGCCGACATGGGCAGTGATCGCATTCGTGGCGAGCGGCATCTATCTTTATTGCATCGGTGGAATCTTGCAGTTCTTCCCCTCGCTCGGCGCGAAGTAAGAAAAATCTAAAGCCGTTTATTGCTTGTGCAAATTGCATTTAAGCAGTTTCTTTTTCGGTTGTGCGCAGCAGCAAAACGGTTATCAATAAATCATGGTCCCGTAGCATTGCATACGCATTGCCACCGGATTGGGAACAATGACCACGGTTGTTGAAATGCTTCAAAGAAAGCATGGACAGCCGGTGAAAGAGGGGATCCGTGACTGGAAATCTGGCGCCAGAGGCCATGCCTCTTCTGTCCGTTCGCAAGCTGACAAAGCTGTTCGGCAATTTCGCCGCCTGCAACGGCATCGATCTCGATATTGCGCCGGGCGAAATCCATGCGCTTCTGGGTGAAAACGGCGCCGGTAAGTCCACGCTGGTCAAGATGCTGTTCGGTGTCCTTTCGCCGACGGAAGGCGATATCATCTGGCAGGGCCAGCCAGTTTCCGTAGGTTCACCAAGCGAAGCCCGCAGGCTCGGTATCGGCATGGTGTTCCAGCATTTTTCGCTGTTCGAGGCGCTGACGGTTGCTGAAAACATCGCCCTGTCGCTTGATCCGAAAATCTCTCTGAAGGAAATCGCCAAGGAAGCCGAAACGCTGTCGCGCGCCTATGGCCTGCCGCTCGATCCCAATGCGCATGTGGCCGATCTTTCGGTTGGCGAGCGTCAGCGGATCGAGATCGTGCGCGCGCTGTTGCAGAACCCGCGCCTCATCATTCTCGACGAGCCGACCTCGGTGCTGACGCCGCAGGAGGCCGACAAGCTGTTCGAGACGCTGGAAAAGCTGAAGGCCGAAGGCCGTTCGGTGCTTTATATCAGCCACCGTCTGGAAGAGGTGCAGCGCATCTGTGATCGCGCCACCGTCCTGCGTCACGGCAAGGTGACGGGTGCGTGCGATCCGCGCAAGGAAACGCCGGCATCTCTGGCGCGCATGATGGTCGGCAGCGATGTCGCAAGCGTTTCGCGGTCAACGGGCGAAGCGCTCGGCGTGCCGCAGATAGAGGTCATGGCGCTTTCGGTCACGCCGCGCACGCCTTTTGCCGTGGCCTTGAAATCGATTTCCATGAATGTGCGTGCAGGCGAGGTGCTGGCGATTGCCGGTGTGGCCGGCAACGGGCAGGGCGAACTGTTCGATGCGCTTTCGGGCGAATATCCCGTCTATAATAATGACGCCATCCATCTGCGCGGCAAGCCGGTTGGCCGCACCGGCATTAATGGCCGCCGGCTGATGGGCGCGGGTTTCGTGCCGGAAGAGCGCCACGGCCATGCCGCCGTTCCCGGCATGAGCCTTTCCGACAATCTTCTGCTGGCGCGGGCGCGTTCTGACCGCAAGGCGTTTCTGACCGGCGGTTTCCTGCGCATCGTCAGGGGGTCGGCCATCAGGGCGGCGGCGCGGCGCATTTCGGAAACCATGGATGTGCGCAAGAGCGGGGCCGATCCGCTGGCCGGATCGCTCTCCGGCGGCAACCTGCAAAAATTCATCGTCGGGCGCGAGCTTGACCGTCAGCCTGCCGTGCTGGTGGTCAACCAGCCGACCTGGGGCGTGGATGCCGGTGCCGCAAGCCGCATTCGCCAGGCGCTGGTCGATCTCGCCAAGGCCGGCTCGGCCGTCATTGTCATCAGCCAGGATCTCGATGAAATCTTCGAGGTCGCCACCAATATCGCGGTCATTTCCGACGGCAAGCTCTCCGAGGCCCATCCGGTGGAAGAGATGACGCTTGAAAAGATCGGCCTTTTGATGGGTGGCATCCATACGTCACATTCGGGAGCCGCCCAGCATGCGCATTGAGCTTGAAAAACGCGCAGGGGTCTCCCGGCTTTTCACCCTGCTGTCGCCGCTTCTGGCGCTGGTGCTGACGCTGCTTGTCGGCGCTGTCATGTTCGCCATGCTCGGCAAAAATCCGGCTCACGCGCTTTACGCCTTTTTCGTCGAGCCGCTGCTGGAGGTCTGGTCGCTGCACGAGCTGGCGATCAAGGCCGCACCGCTGATCCTGATCGGCGTCGGCCTGTCGATCTGTTATCGCTCGAATAACTGGAATATCGGCGCGGAGGGGCAATTCACCATCGGCGCGATCACCGGTTCCATCCTGCCGGTGCTTTATCCGGACTGGCATTCGCCGCTCATCCTGCCGCTGATGATGGTGATGGGCGCAATCGGCGGCGCGCTTTATGCGGGTATTCCGGCGCTGTTGAAGACGAAGTTCAACACCAATGAAATCCTCGTCAGCCTTATGCTGGTCTATGTCGCGCAGCTTTTCCTCGACTGGCTGACGCGCGGTATCTGGCGCGATCCCGGCGGTTACAACTTTCCGCAGACAAAGCCATTCAACGACAGCGCCGTTCTGCCGGAAATGCTGGCCTCGGGCCGGGCGCATTGGGGCTTCGTTTTCGCCATCGTCGCGGCCGTCGCGCTGTGGTTCATGATGCGCTACATGCTGAAAGGCTTTGAAGTTACCGTGCTTGGTCAATCGGCGCGGGCAGGGCGCTTCGCCGGTTTCTCCTCCAGCCGCATGGTGTGGTTTTCTTTGTTGCTCTCCGGTGCGCTGGCGGGGCTTGCGGGCATTTCGGAAGCTTCCGGTTCCATCGGCCATCTCCAGCCCAGCATTTCGCCGGGTTACGGTTTCACCGCCATCATCGTCGCCTTTCTCGGCCGCCTCAATCCGCTCGGCATCATCCTTTCCGGGCTTGTACTGGCGCTGACCTATCTCGGCGGCGAGGCGGCGCAGCTTTCGATCGGCGTCTCCGACAAGGTGACGCGGGTGTTTCAGGGGCTGATGCTGTTCTTCGTATTGTCCTGCGATACGCTGATCTTCTATCGCATCCGGGTCGTTTTTGCCGGCAAGACACATCGTAAAGAAGGAGCGGCATGATGGATATGCTTCAGGCCATTCTTCTCACCGTCATCACCGCCGCCACCCCGCTCGTCATCGCCGCTTCGGGCGAGCTTGTGGCGGAGCGTTCGGGCGTGCTCAATCTCGGCGTTGAGGGCATGATGATCATGGGCGCGGTCTGCGCCTTCGCCGCCACGCATATGACCGGCTCCCCCTATCTCGGCATTCTGGCCGGTATCGCCTCCGGTGCGGTGTTTTCGCTGCTGTTCGGCTTCCTGACGCTGACGCTTGTCACCAACCAGGTGGCGACGGGTCTTGCCCTCACCATTCTCGGCCTCGGCGTCTCCGGCATGCTGGGCGAGAGTTTCGTCGGCCTGCCGGGCATCAAGCTACAGCCCATCGTCTTTCCGGTTTTGTCGGAGATTCCCTTTTTCGGTCCGCTGCTGTTCCGGCAGGATCTGATCTTCTACATGTCCATCGCGCTGGTCTTCGGCATCAGCTGGTTCCTGTTCAAAAGCCGTACGGGCCTGAAAATCCGCGCCATCGGTGACAATCACGCTTCGGCCCATGCGCTTGGCATCAACGTCATCCGTACGCGGTATCTGGCGGTCATGTTCGGCGGCGCCTGCGCCGGTCTTGCGGGCGCACAGCTGTCGCTGGTCTATACGCCGCAATGGGTGGAAAACATGTCGGCCGGGCGCGGCTGGATTGCCTTGGCGCTCGTCGTCTTCGCCTCCTGGCGTCCATGGCGCCTGCTGGCGGGTGGTTATCTGTTCGGCGCGGTCACCATCGGCCAATTGCATGCGCAGGCATTCGGTATCGGCGTGCCGTCGCAGCTGCTTTCGGCGATGCCTTATCTCGCAACTATTGTCGTGCTGGTCATCATCTCGCATAATCGCCGCACGACCTTGATCAACACACCGGCATCGCTGGGCAAATCCTTCGTGCCGGACAGGTAGAGCATCGGACCGAAAAGTGTAATGCGGTTTTCGGAAAATCCGATGCTGAGTCAGTCAATCCTCAAGTCTCCAAACCAACAGGGGTAAAAATGAAAAAACTGGTCATCGCACTTGCCGCTTCCGTCGCGGCGCTCGGCGGCGTCGTTTCCTCGGCTGAAGCCGCCGACGCCAAGAAGGTCTGCTTCATCTATGTCGGCAGCCGCACCGATGGCGGCTGGACACAGGCGCATGAAATCGGTCGCGAAGAGCTGCAGAAGCACTTCGGCGACAAGATCGAAACGCCGTTCCTCGAAAGCGTTCCGGAAGGCCCGGATGCCGAACGCGCCATCGAGCGTATGGCCCGTTCCGGCTGCGAACTGGTGTTCACCACCTCCTTCGGTTTCATGGATGCGACCGTGAAGGTTGCCCAGAAGTTCCCCAAGGTGAAGTTCGAGCACGCCACCGGTTTCAAGACCGCTGAAAACGTCGCGACCTACAATTCGCGCTTCTATGAAGGCCGTTACATTCAGGGCCAGATCGCCGCGAAGATGTCGAAGAAGGGTCTTGCCGGTTACATCGCTTCCTTCCCGATCCCGGAAGTGGTGATGGGCATTGATGCCTTCGTGCTCGGCGCACAGTCGGTCAACCCTGACTTCAAGCTCAAGGTCGTATGGGCCAATACCTGGTTCGACCCCGGCAAGGAAGCCGATGCCGCCAAGGCGCTGATCGACCAGGGCGTCGACATCCTGACGCAGCACACCGACACGACAGCGCCGATGCAGGTTGCAGCTGAGCGTGGCATCAAGGCCTTCGGTCAGGCATCCGACATGATCAAGGCCGGTCCCGAGACGCAGCTCACCGCCATCAAGGACACCTGGGGTGCTTATTACATCAAGCGCACGCAGGCTCTTCTCGATGGAACGTGGAAGTCCGAATCCGTTTGGGACGGCCTGAAGGATGGCATCCTGACCATGGCGCCCTACACCAACATGCCTGACGACGTGAAGAAGATGGCTGAGGAAACCGAAGCCAAGATCAAGTCGGGCGAGCTGCATCCCTTTACCGGCCCGGTGAAGAAGCAGGACGGCTCGGAATGGCTGAAGGCTGGTGAAAAGGCTGAGGACAAGGTTCTGCTCGGCCTCAACTTCTATGTTGCCGGCGTGGACGACAAGCTGCCGCAATAATCGGTGATTTCGCCAAACTCAACGTCATCCTCGGGCTTGACCCGAGGATCCACGCCTTTGACGGTCCATGGATCCTCGCCTCAAGGGCGAGGATGACGCGGGAGAGGCTAACCCTTATCAAGGTTCTGGCCGCGCATGAAATTCATGCGCGGCCTTTGTTACTTTCATATGTTTTACGCCGGGGATGCAGTTTGCCTTTGCTTTTCATGCAACTTGATGTTTTTCACTATAATCTGACTTGAGATACACACGTCTGGCGCGATTTTTTAAGGTCGCCAACCGAACGGAAGGACATGGCACTTGCAGCGCGGAATGCTCGATGCGGCGATCGGTTTTCGAAAGCTGCGGACAAATCATGCACAGGTCGTTCACAAGCTCGGGCTCGATATCGTCTCCGGCACCTTCAAGACGGGTGACATCCTGCCGGGCGATGCCGAGCTTATGGAGCGGCTGAAAGTATCGCGCACGGTGCTGCGCGAAGCGATGAAGACGCTGACCGCCAAGGGCATGATTTCCCCCAAGGCACGCATCGGCACCCGGGTGACGGAGCGCGAAAGCTGGAACATGTTCGATAGCGAAGTGCTTCTCTGGCACTTCGAGGCGGGCGTCAGCGACGAGTTCCTGCTGCATCTCTATGATATCCGTCAGGCTTTCGAGCCCTATGGCGCGGGGCTTGCCGCTCTCAGGGCAAAAGATGCCGATATCGCCAAGCTCGCCGCTTACGCCAACGAGATGGGCAACACAGCCTATTCCAAGGAAAAACGGGCGCTGGCGGATATGAATTTCCATGTGCTCATCACCGAAATGTCTGGCAACCCGTTCATGCGCACCGTCGGTTCGCTGATCAAGGCGGCGCTGGCGGGCATTTTCCGGATGAGCAACCCGGAAGCCGATCCCAACGAGATTTCCGATGTGTCTGCCTCTCATTTAAGGCTGGTCGAAGCGTTTCGCCTGCGTGATGAGGCCGCGGCGCGCCGCGAAATGGGCAGGCTGATTGAAAATGGTCGCCAGCAAATCTTGCAATTCACTGCCCGTCACCCACGCTGAATAAATCACTTCATCCCGCCGCTGATCACGTTTGATGAAAATCGGTGCGGAAATTTGGTGCGGGTTTGCATGGTTTCTTAAGTGGGCCGCCGTTATAGCAATGCCGGAACGCAATTACCGAAGCGCCTGTCTGTTCAACCGGCTGGCGTAAAGTCAAACATATGCCACTGTTCCGGCTGCCCTGCGGCCGGTAACGGGGTGTTGGAGGTCTTATGGAGCGCAGCTCTCTAGCCGTTATTCTCGCTGCGGGCGACAGCACGCGCATGAAGTCGTCGAAATCCAAGGTGCTGCACACGGTTGCCGGGCGACCGATGATTGCGCATGTGGTGGAGGCTGTGGCTGGATCGGGTGTCGGCGCGGTGGCGCTGGTGGTCGGGCGTGATGCGGATAATGTTG